>ERZ835109.8-NODE-8-length-232459-cov-9.629839_pt1 | contig 232459 bp, 177 predicted proteins | sample MGYA00519946_ERZ835109 | MGnify/ENA primary metagenome ERZ835109 (study PRJEB31850, sample SAMEA3708771) | human gut metagenome | biome: human gut; feature: human-associated habitat; material: faeces | place: China | collected 2014 ...
CAGGCTGCTATCATGCATGCTAAAAAGTAATATCGAATATTACACCCTCAAATAGTAAGGACTTCCCGGTTTCGGGAAGTCCTTTTTTTATGCAGTAAATTCTGATTTTAGCTCTGTTGTTTGATTCTATGTTTGATCCGAAATAGTACAATGTTTGATTCTAAAAAAAATCATTAACTATTGATTATTAAATAATTATGGCAACATTTAAAGCATGTGTCAGAAGACAAAGAAATGATGGTTTATACACTGTTTTTATCAGGATAACCCATAAAAGAGAAGCAAAATATATTGATACTGGCAAAGCAGTAGATAAATCAAAACTAAGGAAAGGGGAAATCAAATCTCCAGAGATTCTATCCTATTGTGCTAATCAAATTAAAGGTTATAATGACCTATTAAATACAGTTGATATTTCTAATTGGAGCATCAGTGAAATTATTTCTTATTTACAGAATATAGATAAGGATATATCTTTCTCCCAATATGCCAGAAAATATACTTTTGAAATGGCTACAGTCCGAAAGATGGAAAGGAATTCTAAAAACTACAAATGGGCTTATCAATCTTTAGAAAGATTTGCTAACAGTGAAAATATAATGTTTTCAAGACTGACAAGCAAATTTATTCAAGACTGGATAAATTCTTTAGCCAATACCAATAGAGCAAAGGAAATGTATCCTATCTGTATCAGGATGATTTTCAATGCAGCCCTTGAAGAATTCAATGATTATGACCATGATATTATCCGAATTAAAACCAATCCTTTCAGAAAGATTGAAATCCCTAAAGCTGACACACCAACCAAAAGAGCTTTAGAAATACCTGTATTACAAGCCTTTTTTAATGGCTCCATGCCTATGACAAAGTACTTATCTTCTAGAACAGAAATAAGCAGGGATGTAGCAGAAATGGTATTCTGTCTAGCAGGAATGAATACAGCAGATTTATATGAGCTAAAGAAAGAGAACCTAAAGGGTGATTTACTATGCTACCATAGACAGAAAACCCAAAAGCACAGAAGTGATGGGGCATATCTGGAAATCAAAATACCTCTCAGAATACAGCACTTGTTTGAAAAGTATAAATCAGACAATAAGTATTTACTCAACTTCAATTATAGGTATCAGGACAGTAATACATTCAATACAAATGTAAATGGAGGGCTAAAAGTCTATTGTAAAGCAAATAATCTTCCCCCTATATGTATCTATAATTTCAGACATTCATGGGCTACCATTGCTCAAAATAACTGCCATGCAAGCACAGAGGAAGTAGGTTTTGCCCTAAATCACTCCTCAGCTCATAGAGTAACGGAAGGATATATAAAAAAGGACTACTCTCCCATCAGTGTACTTAATGAAAAGGTCATTACTTGTGTGTTTGGAGATGGTCTCCAGAAGTGAGTAAAAAAAAGAATCTCTGTGGTTGATTAAATCATAGGGATTCTTTTATAAATTTATAACCTAAAAATTTCCTATCATAATGGATAAAAATAGAAATATTCATAGATTAATAATTGTAGATAAAATATGGGAAGAAAATAAAAAGCTTATCCTTCAAGAAATTTTGTCTCAAGGATTTCAGGGGCACAAAATAGTCAGTGCTTTACCTATACCTTTAAAATATACAGGTTACTGCGCCATGATTCCTGAGAACTTGAATATTAATGAGCATCTTGAAGCCTATCCCATCACCAATTATTACTTTGCTTACACGGATAGTGTTCATATCAAGGCTATAAACAGAAATAGAACACTTGGCTCTTATTTTGATAAAGAGAGGCTCATTTACCTCATTGGCTTAATCAGTTCTATTCCTGCCAAGAATAAAGATTCAATAGACGAGAGTGGATTTGTTCGCATCAACACCCCACTGCTTAGAAAGTTTTTCAAAGACTACCTCTCTTATCTTGACTATGTAGTTAGAACTGGAATTTTCATTTGTGATGGGCACTATATCCCCGGCAGAATCTCCAGAGGATTCAAGTTTGCCTCTCAGTATGAGGATTCTCGTTTGGTAAAATACACTTATTCTACAGTTCAACAGGAAAAGCAAATAGAAGTTATTCCATCAGAGATATATGATGAAGAAACCCAGCAAAATATACCCAACCCTTTACTAAATTTCCGTTACTTATCTTACTGGTATGAACAGAAGCTATTACATATTGATGAAAAAAAAGCATCTGAATATGCTTATATTATCATGCAAGAAAAATTCAGGTCTGGAATCACCTCATGGGATATAAACAGGGATAAAGGTCATGGAAGATATATTTGTAGAAAGCATCCAAGAAGCCAATACAACGCTATAATATATAATATATCATCCATTTCTATAGGAGATTATAATGCCAAGATAGATTCTAATGTCCACAGGCTTCATTCAGCCATTACAAATATGCAGAAAGATTACAGGAAATTTCTTACTTATGATGGACAATCTTTAATCAATATTGACATAGCCAACAGTCAACCATATCTACTATGCTTGCTTCTAAACCCTTCATTTTGGGATAAAAATTCTAGTTTAAGTTTAAATATTGGGATGCTCCCCCCTAATATCCAAGAAAGATTTTCAGAAGAGCAAATATCTAATATTATAAGTTATTTGCACTCATTAAATTTTGAACAGATACAAGGGTACATTACCAAAGCATCAAGAGGTGAAGTATATGACTATATGGTAGATGTCATAAACTCAAGTAAAACAAACACTCTCGTTGATAGAGATACTATAAAAACAATGATATTGGTGGTTTTCTTTTCAAGTAATAGGTTCTACCAGCAAACAGATGCCAAATTAAAAAGAGTCTTCAATCACCATTTCCCCGCTATATATGAATTCATCAAGTTGACTAAATCAAACCATAAAGAAGACTTAGCTTGCTTATTGCAATCCATTGAAAGTGAAATTATATTGCACAGATGTTGCAAAAGAATATGGGAAGAGGGACATAATCAAGTACCTGCATTCACTATTCATGATTCCATAACCACTACAATTGAATATTGGGAATATGTAAAAAAGATTATGGAAGAAGAATTATTCCGTGCAATTGGAGTATCTCCAACCTTAAATATTGAAAATTGGAATTTAGATAAAGTAGAATATCCCCAAATACTTCATGATATAATAGAGCAATAGTAAAAATAAAGCAGTATCAACAATCCCTTGTTTTCACCATGAAACAGGGGATCTTTATTATATATTGCTATAGGTAATAGATAACTATTTTTACTGCCAAGAAACTCTTTTCTAAAATTTTTTTCTGATATTTTTTTGTTTCCAAAAGCCTACATTACACCATCTTCACCTCCCCTACTACCCAGCAGGTGGGGATAGTCCCCCTGTACAACAATAAAAAAGATACAATCATGGAAAGAAATTTAAAGTTTTTGAAAACAATGAGTGTGGCTGAATTTAAAGCAAAACACCAAGTAGAGAAAATTGAGGTGAAAAAAAATGAACACACAGGCAAATGCTTCTTTGTCTATGGATTTGAGACAGGAGCATGCTCTAAAAAGGCAGAATCAGGAGAATTGACAACTCCTGTAATCTCAGAAGTATGTTCCGCTGAAACTGGAGATATGTTCTTTTTATTACATCAACAAGGTGAAGGAGGGGCTATTACATTGGCAACTTTATAAGAACTAATGAAAATACTCCAGAAGAGCAGTTGGGTGATAAACCTGACTGCTTTTTTTATGATAAAATAACCTTAATATAACATTGAATTATGAAACAAGTGAGTGAAATTGCTATCAGCTATAAACCCAAAGTAAGAGCATCAGAAAGATATACCATTCATTGCTCCAAAGATGCCTATGAACTATTAATAAAGGAGGCTTTCAATGCTGATACACTGGAATACAAGGAATATTTAAAACTAATATTACTTAATAATGCAAATAAGGTATTAGGTATTACAACTATTTCAGAAGGAGGAATGGATAGTACAATTGTTGATGTCAGGTTAATACTGCAAACTGCTTTATTAACTCATAGTTCAAGTATTATCCTTGCTCATAACCATCCAGCAGGTAATATACTACCAAGCAATAATGATGATGTAATGACTAAAAAATACAAGAAGCTGCCCAACAAATAAATATCAAATTATATGACCATTTAATTGTTACGCGGGATAATTATTATAGTTATTCTGATGAAAGGAAAATAAGACAATAAAGAACTCATATACATTAATTTTCATTGTATATTCATATTCCTTCAGGAGTCTCATTATTTCTTATCCATTATGATAGGAAAAAATGGATTGTCGAAAAAAATATGATATACCTTATAGGGATAGAATAAAAAAATTCGACATTGCTCACTTATGTAATATAATTATATAATCTAAATGAACAAATGTATTCACTTCTCCTATAATAATAAATTAAAGTGAGTACATCTGTCACGAGGATATATGGGAATGATGTTTTTTCCAGTTTATCACCAATTCTCCCTTCTAGAGTAGCTAAGGATGCCTGTATTTAATTTGTATAAATAAAAGCCGGTAAAATGAATTTAATTGTAAAAACTGTTATCCAACTAATTATTTGTGTGATTGTGATGTGCATAATAGCCAGAGATGAATAAGGAACAATATCCTTGTATTGTGTTTTATTATGTTGTAAGCCTCAGTTCTTTGATTAAGAATTGGAGCTTTAAAATTGAAAAATAATGAGAATCAGAAATATGTAATATAATTTTATGGTATATTTACCATTGATGATCATATAATAAGGAAGTGATTCATCTACTTTCTATACTATATGACAAACATACAAGGATATAAGCTCATGCCTATGGTGCTGATATGAATTTGAATTTATTTTTATTTAAAAGTAGCTTTCAAATAACTATTTATTTATGCAAATTTTTAACTTTGCAGAATGATCAGTTAAATGATTGCTAATGAAATAAAAGTTTAATCAAGACATATTAGAAAAAGAAGTGTTTGCTTCTTACTTGTGAAGTCCTAAAATCACCACTTTGAAGACTAACAATCACAACAGTAGGTAAGTGAATGCTCGCATCATAAGGTGTGGGCTTTCCTTGTTTGTGATTGTAGGTGTTGTGGTGATACCTTGGACTCAGCAGGAAAGTACCACACCTTCTTTTTGTGGTATGGCTACAAAAAGAAAAATTACATGAAAAACAATGAAAACCTCTTTATTAGTATTCTTCTATGTCTTATTATTACCATAATAACAGCAGCATATATTAGTGTCTTAACCACGTATTATACAGAAAGAAACTCAAGTAATAGTAAAGCAAGTTCTTTAATTAATAATAATATTACTGATTCCTTAGCAATTCAAGAAAAATTCTTAAGTCAAGCAGAAGCTAAAGGTTTCCAAAAAGGGATTATTCAACACAGCCTAAATACCAAATGGAATGAGTTTAAAGATAAAAAGTATTATTCATTTATTAAGACTCTAAAATCTGGTATTAAATTATATAGAGCAGAAATGGATAACATGATGATGGAAGTATATGTGCAGAATGGATATATAAAAATACAATCATCTAGTTTTATTCTTCATGACCAAACAATGCAAACATTGAAAGAGATGGATGCTTGGATTCTATCATGCAATCCTATAACAGTTGATGGGGATATATCTAATAGCAAGATATACTACTTTAATGATTACAATGTTACATTGAAAAATGAAAGTGTAGGCATTCACTATATGATTGCAAATAATGATAAATCAGCCACTTTGAATAATAAAATTACAACTAATATTTCTTTAGATAAGCAATACTCCAATAACTACTTTTCGATTAAATATCCTAATTCTTGGCAGATAGTTAAAGATGATAACAAAGTAACTAATAGCACTTCTGTTTCTGTTCAAATTATGGAAAAACAGAAAAATAACCATGATTTCAGACCTAACATTAATATTATAGTTTCGGACAAGAAAAGGATAGAATCAGCTATAACTCTAGCTAATATTACAATTTCTCAACACAAACAAGTTATGCCTGCATATCAGTTATTAAATAAAGATGTTAATGTTATACTCAGTAATTGTAAAGGATGCAAAATAGAGCAACAGTTTTCCATACAAGGTTATAAACTTCAAAATATCCAATATACAGTCAAAAAGAAAGATAATACAACATATATCATTACAGCAACTATGGATGCAAATAAGTATTCAACTCAAATATCAATATTAAATCAAATTATTAATTCATTAATTATCAAATAAGTTATGACAGAAGAAGAAAAAACAAAGCAAGCTATAGTAGAAGACATTGTAACCAAAGGTGACAAAGGAGAGGTGCTGTCTGAAGACGAGCAGCTTATCTATAATACCAATAAGAAGGTAGTAAAAGAGGAAAGTTCTTGGCTAGTAAGGAATAGCTGGTGGCTAGTGGTTGGGATAACATTTTTCTTAGTTAAAATGTGTTCAGATTTATCAAAACAATAAAAATCTCTAATTACTTAAACAACAATTATTATGTGGTGGATTATTGGAATAACAGTAGTTGGTCTTATTATTTACATTATAAATAAAGACCACAAAGAACATGTACAAGCTCATATCTCCAATTTTGGAGGAATGATGGAAAAGTACAAAACTTTAATAGAGTATCTAAAATCAGGGGGACTATGCATTAAGAAAGTAACCCAAGATTGTGTTGTTCTTTCTTCAAAAAGTATGATATGGACCTTAGACTACGTAGGAGTGAATCTGGAAGTCAGGATGAAAGGATATATGCCACTATTGGGTAATATCAACAAAAAATGGATTTTTCCTGATGACTATCCGCAAGAGAAAATGATTGAAGAATTTGAAAATTATTTTAACTGGCAAATAGAACAGTTAAAGAAAGGAGCACAAAATAATCCTTATGAACATCTAAATAACGAATAAATGGGAGCAATAGACTTGAATAGAATTGCTGTATGCATGGGGAAGGTAATAAAATTATTATCAGAATTACAGCCAGTGATCTCAAATGGGGATGATGTATATGAACACAAGGAAGACTTTTGTTGTATTGCATATATGTGTAGAGTTGGAATCCTTGACAGGATAGAAAACAATAGTTACATGAGAAATCCAACTATTCCTATCAGGATTCCAACAGGACTTTTCAGTTCAAGAAAGGAGACAATTGATAGTGGACTAAATCTTACTATCGGAAAACTAAAAGAAATTGTATCTAAAGATGTCATTACAGCAAATTATGTTGATGACATTTTAAATTATCAAGGGGTATTTTATGAATTTGAACGTGGTTTACCTGATAGTTTTAAACGTAGTTTATGAATAATAGATTTTCGTTCCCACTTACTTTAGGTCTGCAAAAGGCAGGCTTACCACTGATACTGACATCAGGGAAACTAAAGAATATCTGTTTCTTAATTGATACAGGCTCAACTCATAACTCCTTATTTGATTTTGTATATAATCACTTTAAAGATGAGTTCAAATTACTAGATCAGACACAACTTCTCATGGGAATAGAGGGACACTACAAAGAAACTCCTATCATTGAAGCCACATTCAATTTTGAAGGGAAGGATTATACCTCCACTTTCTCTGTATTGGATGCTTCTGAGGCTATACAACAAGTACAAGATGAAACTGGTGTACAGATTCATGGAGTACTTGGTATTCAGTTCTTAGTGGAGAGTAAATGGATAGTAGATTTTGAAAAACTTGAAATAAGAAGCAATGGTGATGTTTGAAAACCAACCTCTCCTGCTAATCCAAGTAAAAAATTTAGAAATTTATTTTTTAGTTAACAGTAAATACTAATATTAGCAATCTACAAATATTAACATACTAAACAAATTCCAATATTTATATGAAAAAGAAAGAAAGTATATACCACACAATCGGCTTCCCATACAATAGAAAGAACAGATGGAAAAAAAATTATCCTTTCACCGAACTTATGAGACGAAAAAATGCACATAAAATACAAATAACACAAGATGGAATCATACATGTATTAAGTAAGAAGAAAGGTAAATATTTCATTGCAGCCAAAGTACATACTTATGAGTGGGATCATATATATTTATCTGTATCTAATCTTCTTCTTGAACCTTGTTTGGGTAAAAGAGCTTGGTGGCAAGTTATAGAATTCTATAACTCAACTTACGAAGCTAACGTGCTAGGAACAGGTACAATAGACCATGGTATAACTATACGGGGAGAGGATATGCCTATTAATCCTAAAAGAATCACAAAACAAAAACAACATATTGAAATAAATTCTCTAAATTCTCCTTTTTAATACATATCAGGATGAAGAGCAGATTCAGAAGTGGTTGTAAAATGGTTAAATGTAATAAAAATAAACTCAGAAAATGCAAGTCTATTAATTTTGAATACAATGAAAAAAAGCTTATTCTAAATTATTTTATATTGACCCAAGCCTATGTTTCTATTGTACATCTAAAAACAAAATATTTGCAGGAGTATTAGGAATAAATTTTCTAAAAAGACACAAGTGGACTATAGACTTAAAAAAAATTAGAAATCAACACCTAATACAACTATGTACACAAAATTCATTTCCTATTTTTCCATTATGATGGGAAAAATGGAAAGCTAAGAACCTATAAGATAAATATTGTTCAAACAAATATAGATACAACAATTGAGTGACTATTTCTAATAAGGCAATCAGGTTATATAGAAAATAAAGAAAATGCTTATAATAAGGCTAAGTTTTCCATATGTTTGCAGCAAAAAGTTAATTCATTGATTATTAACCATATTTAGCTGCTGCTCAGGCTGCTATCATGCATGCTAAAAAGTAATATCGAATATTACACCCTCAAATAGCAAGGACTTCCCGAAACCGGGAAGTCCTTGTTTGTTTATTCATTTTCCAATATATTTTATTCCGAATTAAAAATTTATGTTCTGAATTGTATTCCTAGAATCCTATCCCGAAGTACCGGCACTTTTTACAGTTCCACAGCCGATAAGTCGGCCTGTGCCTTTTCAAAATCACGTTCCGCCGCCAAAGTCTGGTTGACCATATCATAATACAGACCTATTTCGACGATGTAGTCCAAAAGGGATATCTCACCTGCATTCAACGCTTTCATCAGCAACTCCGTATTATTGAGTGCAGTCAGGGATTTCCGGTAATTATCGGCTGTTTGTTTCAAACCGTCAGCGCGTGTGTAAAGATTCCGCAATTGATCGTAAAACTGTTGCTTATTTTCTACCTGCCGGGCTTCCGCAGCTACAACATTCGCCTTTGCCTGTTTTACGCGGTTTTTGTTCCCCCACAAAGGAATAGAAACACCGAAACTGATCCCCTTGTAATTTTGTCCGGTCGTATTTTCAGACATATAACCCACCGAAAAGTCAGGCAAACCGGATGCTTTGCTTAATTTTATTTCACTCCGCCCCACCTCTATTTCTTGCCTGACATATTGTAAAACCGGATTATTTTCTTCAGCGGAAGTATACCAGGTTTCAAAATCGGCAGGCAAAAGTACATTTTCAAAGCTACTGTCTTCAAACACGATATCTATTCCCCCGTTCAGACGCTTCAAATCGGATAAAAGTATATTTCTTTCTATATTTACCCGAGACAATTCACCTTGAACCACCGACAGATTCAATTGTATTTTATTGTATTCCAAAACATTGACATCTCCCTGATTCAATCGTTTTTGATAAGCATCAGCTATCGTCCGGGCATGTCGGAGACGCAATTCCAACTCTTTCCGAAGAGCGTTGTAATACACCAAATCGATACAATATTGCTTTGCTTCAAGAAGAATATTCAAACGATCGGATTTATATTGCAGATCGACTAACCGGTTTTTATCGTCCGCCAGCCGGCTCTTCATCCCCGTAACGGTAGGGATATCAAACGTCTGTCTGACACTGAAATCTTTCCGGCTGCCGACATTCCCGGGACGTCCCCACAAGTAATTGAATTCCAACTCAGGATTAGCCAGGTAAATACCGGTCCGGTTTCCAAGATGCTGTGCCTTCACTTCCTCCCGCAAAGTTTTTAATGTCGTATTGTTCTCTTCTATGGAAGAAAGAATCTCTTTTATATTATTCCGGGCGTAAAGCGGTATGCTCGCCAATATCGCCACTATTATAAAAATTGTTTTCATGATTTACTTTTCAATTAATTCTGTTGTTTCAGATCTTTTCTCTCCATGCCGGTTCAGGTACAAGTACATAATAGGAATAATAAAACCATTCAAAACCGTGGAACTCATCAAACCACCCAAAATGACTTTCGCCATCGGACTCTGTATCTCATTACCCGGCAGATCTCCTCCTAAAGCAAGAGGTATTAATGCAAGTCCCGACGTCAACGCCGTCATCAGGATCGGATTCAAACGGTCCAGTGATCCTTGCACAATACTTTCACGCAAAGACATTCCCGATTCCCGCAAACTATTGTATCGGTCTATCAAGAGCATTCCGTTACGGGTAGCGATACCGAACAAGGAAATAAAACCGATGATGGCCGGGATACTCATAATACCGTTCGTAAAATAAATACTGATAACCCCGCCGATAAGAGCCAGAGGCAGATTCAGCAAAATCACCAACGATTGTTTCACATTCCTGAATTCCTTAAAAAGCAACAGGAAAATAATTACGATAGAAAATATCGATGCAATAAGTATGATGCGTGAAGCCGCCTGCTCACTCTCAAATTGTCCGCCGTATTCAACATGATAGCCCTCCGGCAAATCGATTTCATTACTGATTTTAGCCTGGATATCATTAACTACTCCCCTTAAATCCCGACCTGAAACATTAGCGGAAACGACAATCTTACGGGCTACATTTTCCCGACTGATGGTATTGGGACCTGTAGATGAAATGACATCGGCAATACTCTCCAAGGGAACTTTCCGTCCGTTGGCATCGACAATCAACTGCCGGATACGTCCGGCACTTTCACGGCTCACATCGTTCACCTTCAAAGTAAGGTCAAACGACTTATTTCCTTCATACACTTGTGATACAGCTTCACCTCCCAGCATAACATTTACCATATCTGCAAATTGCGGAAGTGTTACACCGTATTTGGCAAGCATTTCCCGCTTGGGTTCAATCCGGAGTTGAGGACGTTCTACTTGTTGTTCCACATTCAGATCAGCTATGCCTTTCACATCCTGAATCGAAGTTTTTATCCGTTTACCGATTTCATGCATTTTATTCAGGTCCGTACCGAATAGCTTTATGGCAATATTCGCTCTTGTACCGGACAACATGGCATCGATACGATGGGTAATGGGAGCGCCGATCTCAATGTTTACACCGGAAATCATTTTGATTTTCTCCCGGATTTCGGCAAGAACCTCATCTTTCGAGCGTTTACCGAGTATAAAAGGAGCCTCGATCTCCGACGTATTTACTCCCAAAGCATGCTCGTCCAATTCCGCACGTCCGGTTTTACGACCCACAGTTTGTATTTCCGGAACGGAAAGAAGAATATTTTCCGCCATTCGACCGATCTTGTCCGACTCTTCGAGTGATACTCCCGGCAAGGTACTGATGCTTACCGTAAACGAACCTTCGTTGAAAGGGGGCAGAAAACTGCGTCCAAAGGAAGAGAGCATAATTACAGCGAGAACAAAAACGACACTTATACCTCCCAATACGATTTTTTTATGCAAAAGCGTCCATTCCAAAGCCCTCTCATACCCCTTTTTCAGTTTCCGCACCAAATAAGGTTCCCGTTCCGTTTTGCTTTTGGAATTCCCCAACAAATAGGTGCAAAGAACGGGAGTCAGGGTAAGAGCGACAAAAGTAGAAGCAAACAATGAAATAACGAATGTGATCCCCAGCGGAGCCAGCATTCTGCCTTCCATGCCGGAAAGAAAAAACAACGGCACAAAACTCGCCACGATAATCAATGTGGAATTCAGGATCGGCATACGTACTTCTTTCGAAGCTTCGAACACAACGGTAATAACACTTTTCCGTTCCTTTTCCGGCTTCTGACGATTCTCACGAAGCCGTTTGAAAACATTTTCAACATCCACAATAGCGTCATCGACCAGCGAACCGATAGCAATGGCGATCCCCCCCAGGCTCATGGTATTGATTGTCAACCCCATAATTTTCAGTGTAACAAGAGCTACAATAACAGACAGTGGAATCGTAATAAGCGAAATAACCGTTGTACGAATATTCATCAAAAAGAGAAAGAGAACGATTACTACGAATATTCCTCCTTCATACAAAGATTTTTGTACATTATCGATAGAACTATTGATAAAACGCGACTGACGAAAAATATCGGTCGTCACCTTCACATCTTTAGGCAAAGTCTTTTGTAACTCGGCCAGCGACCGATCCAATTGATCCGTCAATTCCAGCGTACTCGTAGCGGGTTGCCTGGTAATCGTCATCAGCACAGCTTCTTTTCCATGATCAGACGCCAGTCCCAGTTTAGGAGCCTTGGCTCCGATCCTGACTTCAGCAATATTTTCAAGGACGATGGGTACTTCATTTACATTTTTAATAACCGCTTTTTGCAATGCCTCTACTTTATTGGTAGACAGAATCCCACGAACAATAAACTCATTCCCGAATTCATACAACACACCTCCGGAAGCATTCTGATTCATATCCTTGACAACTCCAATCACCTCATCCAAGCCAATGCCGTAATGTTTCATTTTACCGGGATCGAGAAGTATCTGATATTCTTTGATATCTCCACCCAACACTGTAACCTGCGCCACACCTCCGGTAGAAAGCAGACGGGGACGAATCGTCCAGTCTGCCAGCGTCCGCAAATCCTGTAAGGAAGTCGTATCGGCCGTCAAACCGATAATCATCAGTTCCCCCAATATGGAAGACTGAGGTCCTAAAGTCGGCTTCCCCACATTTGAGGGCAATACATCTCCTACGACAGCCAACTTCTCAGACACAATCTGCCGGGCTCTGTAAATGTCGGTTCCCCAATTAAATTCGACCCATACGATAGAAAAACCGGTTGTAGACGAAGAACGGACACGACGTACATCGGTAGCACCATTAACTGCTGTCTCCACCGGAAATGTAACCAGACGTTCCACCTCTTCGGGTGCCATACCTTTAGCCTCTGTCATAACGACGACTGTAGGGGCATTCAAATCGGGAAAAACGTCGACTTCCATGTTTGTAGCGGTATAAGTACCGGCCAATATCAACAAAACGGCACCTATAAGAACAACGATACGGTTGTTCAGAGAAAATTCTATTATCTTATTCAGCATGATTTTTTCTTATTAATTGAAATTTCACAAACATTCTGTATGCCTGCTGTTTCATCAATGACTATGGCCTTCCGGAACTACCGATGAATTTGCTGCCAGCTTCACCTGATAAGCACCTTTGATCACGATTTTATCTCCCGGCTTTAAACCGGACAGAACTCTAACTTTTTCTCCATTACTTGCTCCGACGACAATTTCACGTTTCAAAAACTCCTCCTCTCCGACCTGTATATAGACAAAATACACACCTTGTTCTTCCGTCAGGGCCGAGGTTGGTATCGAGAGTACATCGTTCTCGGGTGTAGCCAATAAAAAAACTTCAACGTAAGAACCGGGTATAATATCCCCCCGGTTATCAAACTCGAAAATGACGGGAATATAAAACGACGTTTTATCCGAAGCTTTTCCGAACGATAACAAACGACCGTTCAAATCCGACAGTTTATAGACTTCATTATTGTAAGACACGACAAAATTTGCATTGGTAATCTTCCTGAGCGCATTAAAATAATTTTCCGAAACATCGGCTCTCAATTGCAATCTTTTATTTTGAGCAATAACTGCAACAGGCTGTCCAACGGACACATATTCCCCTTCACCGACCAATCTGCTCTTGACATAACCGCTGATGGGAGACGTAACCTTCACACCGGCAACAGTCACATTAGCCGCCTGAGCCTCGTAAACTGTCCGGGCATTTTCGTATCTCATACGTGTTTGCTCGAATTCCTTGGCTGAGATAATCTTGTCTTTAATCAACCCCTCAGAACGTTTTAACTCTTTCAAAGCCGTCTCGTAAGCAATTTTAGCCTTAGCCACAGGATCCCCTTCGTACAGATTTTTAGCAGAAACGGTCACAATAGTCCCTCCCCTGGTAACCGCCGAACCTTCTATGACAGACTGCCCCGGAAATGAGACAATCCCGTTGGTAGTGGCAACGACCGTCGCTTCATCCCCCTGCGCCGCTTGTATTTGTCCGCTCGTTCGGATTACCTCATGGAAAAGTTCCGGTTTTATACTTTGTACAACCAATCCGACAGCTTCAGATTGTTCTTTTGAAAAAAAGATTTCATCGCCGTGCTCATGACCGTCTCCCTGTGCATGAAGTTCTGCTGAAGACGATGCTTTTTCATTATTCGGCTTATTATTGCAAGCCATTAAAGCGACAGACAAGGTCAATATGATAAATATATACTTTTTCATTTTTTTGTTATTTTATAATTAAACAGAATGGGGTATACCGATTTGACACCCGGAGTAAAAGTGGATAAATTACTTTCCCTGAAAACTCTAAAGAGAAACCTGTAATCGGTAAAATGATGTGCCTTAAAAAAAGTAATAAGGAGGGGCTCGCAAACCACGGCTATCTCCGAGTAAGGCCGAAGTGCAGGAAACTCCGTATTCACCGTACATAACTTCCCGGTACAATTGCACCCTAACGCGAACCAAGCATCCGGTAAATGCGGAAAAAAACAGAAAAAAAGACAAGGAGTACCCCTCGTTATAGGAAACAAGCTCGTCCTTGTTTGTATTGGACAATACATATTCCGCATCGGCAATGCAGTTGATTTCCCTGCTTTCACCGGACTCCTGTCCTGTATGCTCATCATTATATGCATTGTCCTGTTCGCATCTTTCCACGACCGTACACAACACCTCCCCGTGGTGATGATGCGGCATAGCAGAAATCACCACAATCGATAAGATCGCTATGACTATGGGTACTATGGAAAATATACGTTTCATTCTTTTTCTTAATTACGGTGTAAAAATAAAAGAGAAAACCTGCAACTTAGTTGCAATCTTTACAGCCTGCCATCGTATGGAAACACTCGTGCTACAGACATTTCAAGAGTAATTCAACGGAATGCCTGCCTGTTAACCGCAGATCGACCTAAAAAGCTACTCCTTACTCCTATTACATCTTCAAAGCTGAACTTATGGTTCTGGAAAACAATGACAGCAAAGAAGCCTTATATTACACGGAAAAAGAAAACCATATAAAATAAAATACTATTTTTACGGAAATATTACATAAAGCATTTTAGCGATATTCATATGTCAAAGAAACACAATAAACGGATCGTATCAGATTTTACCAGATACACAAGAGAATTGTCGATCGTAATCATCGGCGTTTTAATAACGCTTTTAATAACGAATATTATATCTGACAGAACAAAACACAATGAAGTAAAAAGAGCATTGACACTCGTTAAAATAGAGTTGGAAAAAAATTTGCATCAGATCGGACTGGCACAACAAAAATGGGAAACAGAGCAAAGGATATATAACCTCATCAAACAGCATATCGATAAGATAGAAGAATTGCCGGTCGATACGCTTGAAAGGTATATGAAAGTCATCGGAGATAAGCACTCTTTGGCTGCCAGTAATGATTCATACGAAGTACTTAAGTCGTCTTTACTGATGCAATACATAAAAGACAAAGATTTTTTAAGTGAGTTATCCAAAACGTACGGAAACATCAGTCTGATCGACAATAAGCTGAACAACTATACCAATACAAAAGGAAACGGCCTGAATCACATGATAAATAACATAGACAAAATCAGCCTTGAAAAATGGACAAACGGCAGCGTTTACGATTTTTACTCCATCCCTCTCAATGACAATGTCTTCAGACTATTCATTTATACCGGCAATACACTGATATCCTCCGACGAATTTGAGAAATGTAAAAATGAAATTAAATCTATAATAAACGAGATCGGTAAACAAAGTAATTGACTTCAATTACCAATACTAACCCGTTACCTCATACAAACAGTCCGGAAAGTAAAAGGTTCCGGACTGCTTTTTCAACCGATCCGATCTATTTCTTCCCTCCCATATTTCCGGTTCCTCCCATTGCTCCGCTTTCCTGAATATTTTTTACATCATCGTTCGTAATGGTACGGGAAACTTTTTTCACACGTTCGGAAAGACTGCCGATACGCCAGGATACATTTACGGCAAACGATCTTACGGTCATTCGGTAATCGTCCTTTGTCCGTAAATACGGAGTCTGGGTTTTATTCGTATAAGTGCGGTCTTTTTCCAAAAAGTTGGCTGCCGACAATGTCAGATTCAAACGATCTTTCAGGAAGGCTTTATTCAGACTCACACTATAATAATAGGCGGACATCCCTTCTCCTTGCAAAGAGATAGCGGGCAAAAAATAACCTCCGTTCAGGCTCAACCGAAACCCATGATTGAAACCTTGCTGTGCACCCAGATAAATACTCCCGGTCATTCCTTCGTTACTCATCCCTTTCGTATAGGGATTTCCATGATTTCCGCTGCTGTATTTTACATAATTCAAATTTCCGTTGAGATATATCCGGGCCCGGGGACTGGCATTCCAATTCACAAAAGCAGTCATACCGACCGATTGATTGTTGCCGATATTCCCGTATGTCGTATTTAACACCCCATCGGCATCGATAAACTGGTACTGATTGATGCTATTGTTCGTAAAACTATACAAAGCTGCCAGATTAATATTGAACTTCTGGGAGAAACTACTGAAATTCAAGGTTACATTGTGATTCTTCTCCGATTCCAGATCAGAATTACCGTACCTGACATCCAAAGGGGTAATCACTTGACGGAAAGGATTCAGGTAACTGATTCCCGGACGGCTGATACGCATATTATAAGTCAGTTGCACAGTCCGGAACATACCGGGCTGCCAGGACAATACCACCGAAGGAACAACATCTGTAAAGTTTACATCGAAATTTTCATCTTTATCCGTGTTAAAACGTACCTTCTGTGCCGTATGTTCCATACGAATCCCAGTTTTCATGCCTATCTTACGATATTTCAAACCATAACTGGTATAAGCTGCTATTATACGCTGCAAATGCTCGTAATCCTCTGAACTTTGTAACGGATCGGGCTGCCAGTCTCCGTCCTCCGTCTCTTTAATCCGGTAATCGCCTTTACTGTCGTTATTTCTGAAAATATACTTTACCCCGGCTTCAATTGTATGAAATTTAGCAAAAGTATTGACATAATCTCCCTGCACCGTATGTTCCCGCATAGATGCCTCATTACTCCTGTCCTGGTAACGGCTCAATTGGTTCAGAAAAGGATCGTCTCCTTCCAAATCGTAAATATGATAAAATGATCCGAAATTCTTAGGAGTGCGATCGAAACGGTAGGAAAGCGTAAAAAATTCCTGCTTATTCCGACGAGCCGTATGCTGATAATCGAGGGTAACGGTCTGTGCTCCCAAATCCGTATTTGCTTTTCCCTGCTGACGATAAGCATAAACTGGATCTCCGCTGTTATTATTCATCCAGGTGCGGGAATTCATATCCATTTTTACATTCCCTCCGTACAAATTTCCGGAAAGAGTCAGTAAATTCAACGAATCGATTTCGTAACTGGCCTCTATTACGCCATAATGCAAGGGCAAACGTTGTTTCATCTCATTCCTCGTATACAGGAATTTTCGGGCCGGATCGGTCAGGTCCTCCCGGATTGAAGTAGCCAAATTAGCCGGAGCTTTATAGTATTGGTACCCATAATTAGCCGATAACGACAACTTTCCCGCTTTAGCCGAAATGTATGCACCGGCATTGGTACCAAAACTGTTCACACCAGCATTCAAAGTCGCCATAAACCCCTCCATTCCGCTACCGCCCATTACAATATTGATAATACCACCCACTCCTTCCGCATCATACCGGGCTCCCGGATTACTGATTACCTCTATATTTTTAATACTGCTGGCGGGCATCCCTTTCAAAATCTGCCCCGGATTATTCGTTAATAAATTGGATGGCTTACCGTTAATGAAGATCCGATAATTCGTATTCCCGTTCAGACGGATATTATCTTCTCCGTCAACAGTTACACGAGGTACCTTCCGAAGCATATCCAATGCCGTATTTGTTTTAGAATCGGGATCGTCAGCCACACTGTAAGACAATTTATCTACATCGTTTTTTACCAGTTGCTTTTGTACTTTTACAACGGCTTCCGATAATTCATTCGATTCATTACTGATTTTCAATTTTCCCAGATCGATTATCTTTTCGTCACCTTTTATCTGAAACTCCTGTTCCAAAGGTTTCCGGCCAACATAAGTCAAAGTAAACAAATAGGCTCCGGGAGTTTGTAATTCAAACTGAAACATACCGTTTACATCCGTTACCAACATCTTGACAGGATTTTTCAGATCCGTTTTTTTCAGTACCCGGATGGTTGCATAAGGTTCGGTTTCTCCCGTAATCGAGTCAACGACAATACCCTTTACCGTATAAACGCTTTGTGCAAACAAAACCAACGGACACATCATACACAAAAGAAAAAGCATCTTTTTCATAACTATCATTTTATTTTTAAATCATTTTTATTCATTTCCCTCTATTTTCGAATCCCCGAAAGCAAAACCTTTCTCTATCGGTCCTGTACAAAAATACGACACCAACCTTACCCGGACTTTACAACTTCCTTACATTTACCTTACATTTTCGCCTCATCCTTCTTACACACTCAGCATAAAACACTGATTGAAAATACATTAAGTGCAATCACATTTCCTTACATGATTTTTCCATCCTGATCAGGTATAGTTTAAAAACAGAAGATTGTATAACTTTGTCATAACAAGAACAAAAAATCTATGAACCAGATATCCGATCATTTGAAAACCAAAAAGATATTATTGGTTGACGATGAACCTCAATTACTGAAAATGACAGAAGGGATATTGCATGAAGCCGGATTTTATAATATCATAACAGCCGACTGTGTAAAAAGAGCCTTGGAAATATGCGGAAAGGAACAGCCGGACCTGGCTATACTCGACGTCATGCTTCCGGACGGAAACGGATACAATATATTACATGAAATCCGACAAAATTCCGATATCCCTGTTCTTTTCCTGACGGCCTGTGACCAGCCGGAAGATATATATGCCGGACTGGATGCCGGCGGCGACGATTACATGGTAAAGCCTTTTTTACCTAAAGAATTGATATTGCGGATTACAGCTATTCTGCGGCGCTGTTATAAAAACGATAAATCACAGCTGCAATTGGCTCACGCTGTTATCGATTTTGAGAAAGCGGAAGTAATCCGGCAAGGAGAAATATTTCCTCTGACAGCAAAAGAACATGCCATCCTCACCACACTAAGCAAAGCAGCGAACCGGATTGTTACAATCGATGCCCTCTGTAATGCAGCCTGGGGAGACAATTTATACGGATATGAAAATTCCCTGATGGCACACATCCGCCGGATCCGGGAAAAAATAGAAATCAACCCCTCTGCACCCGATTCACTGATTACCGTCAGAGGTCTCGGTTACAAATTAATGGTATAACAACTTATGAAAGGATTCCAGAAACTAGCCAAAAGAACCATACGTCAGACACTTCTGATGATGCTTTTCCTGTTCATATCAGGTATTCTTACTTATGTATTGATTTTCGGTTATTACTTTTATGTACAATTCTCACGTCACACCCCTTCGGAGATACTCAGAACAGTAAGCAAAGGGCTTTACCATAGCAACGACTCCATTCAATTGGACAGCACCGGCATTCGTATCCTGGACGAATCCGATACATGGGCAATACTCGTAGACAACAATAACGGAAATGTCATCTGGAGTCATGCGCTTCCAGACAATATCCCTACACATTACACCCTATCGGAAATCGCTTTATCCTCCAAAAACTACCTGAAAGGCTACCCAACCTTTATATGGACACACGACGACGGACTGATTATGATCGGCATGCCGAAAGAGCGGTATACGCCTTTACGGGGTTATTTACCGGCTAGCTTAATCCGGGATATGCCCTGGCTCACCCTGTCTTCTTATATCATTCAGTTAATTACCTTGTTGCTCGTCTTCTATTTCTTCGAACGACGGACATTCCGCTCTATGCGCCCTATCCTGAAAGGATTACAGGATGTTGCTGACGGTAAAGACCTGCATGTGAAAGAAAAAGGGACCTTTTCGGAAATTGCCGCTTACCTTAACCGGACTTCTGCATTACTAAAGAAAAGGGCAACAGTGCGGGAAAACTGGCTGGCAGGAGTTTCACACGACATCCGGACACCTTTGGCCTCCATTCTGGGATATTCCGGACAAATCGAAACCGATAAATCGCTGCCGGAAGATGTAATCCAAAAAGCCACAATCATACGTAACCAGGCTGTCAGATTACGGGAACTGATCAGTGACCTGAACCTATCTTCCCGTCTGGAACACGACGACCGCCTCATACAACGCGAAATCTTCGGTATCGCTCCTTTCTGCCGCAAAATTATAGCCGAATTTCTAAACGATTATGCCGATGAAAATTATCCGATACATATTGAAATCAATAAATCCGTTCAAACGACACAAATAAACGGTTCTCCCAATCTGCTGAAACGAAGTATCTACAATTTATTATTAAACAGCATAAGACACAATCCGGCCGGATGCACCATCACATTCCGGCTGGAACGGACCGATCACCAGTGTAAAATATCAATTACAGATGACGGAATCGGATTACAAAATACATTACTGGAAAAACTAAAAAAAATCCAGGGTAAAGAAGCGGACTCCACTCTCCTTTCAGGCCAGGAACACGGATTAGGGCTTTACATCGTATGCCAGATCATAAAAATGCACAGTGGCAACATTACCTTCTCAACCAACACCCCCTCCGGATTCCAAACCTCCATTTATTTACCGATATTATAATAATACCGGGGGAAAGCCCTGAAAGCCTTCCCCCGATACACCTAATACTAAAATAAACTCAAATCATCATCACTTTTCCCACATTTTTTCAATTTCTTCCAATGATTTACCGGTAGTTTCCGGAACCAGCTTCCAAATAATAAGCATATAAGGCACGCACATAACTGCAAACAATAAAAATGTTCCGGCCGGACTGAGATGCTGTAACATCCAAGGAGTTAACTGACCGATCAGATAGGTTCCTATCCACAAGGAAAAACCGGCAATAGACATCGCTATTCCCCGTACTTTTATCGGATACATTTCTGAAAGTAATACCCAAATCACAGCACAAATCGATACGGCACAGCAAAAAATATAAAACAAGAAAAAAATCAACAGGAAAATACTGGAAATCCCCAGGTTTTCTCCCATCGTAAAATAAAATGCAATCAGTATCAAAGACAGGATCATACCCGAAACACCGTAGTATACCAATTGTTTTCGTCCGACTTTATCGATAATCACCAATGCCAATACAGTGGTCAGCATATTTACAACCCCCACCATTACCTGGTAAAACAAGGAATCTCCTCCGGACAAGCCACTGCTTTCAAAAATAGCCGGTCCGTAATACAATACGGCATTCACTCCCATAAATTGCCCGAGTATAGCAATACCGACTCCAATCAGGACAGCTTTCAGTATCCCGGGTTTCAAAATCAATTTCCATTCGGATTTTGTTGCACTCTTCACAACTTCCCGGGTAGCGTTCAACTCCTCTCCAGCCATTTCATCCGAACCGTAAATCCGTTTCAGAATACGATGAGCAGACTCCGTATGCCGGCGAAGAATCAGCCAACGGGGACTTTCCGGAATAAAAAATATAACCCCAAAAAACAAGATAGCCGGCAAGGCCTCCATCCCCAGCATACCTCTCCATACTTCTGTATAAAAAACCTGATTCCATAAGGATTCTCCCGATACACTACCAACAGAAGCATTGTTCAGTAACGCATAATTGACCAAATAAGCCCCGAGGAAACCGACGGTTACAGCCAACTGATACAAAGAGACCAAACGCCCCCGGTAACAGGCAACGGAAATCTCCGATATATATAAAGGTGAAATAATAGAAACAACACCTATACCCACACCTCCGATAATCCGATATACGACCAACTGATTAAAATTCCCACACACGGCACAACCGACTGCTGATACGGTAAATAAAACAGCTGAAATAAGCATTGTTCGCTTTCTCCCCAAATAATCACTCATCACTCCGGCACACAACACGCCGACAATCGACCCGACCAAAGCACACCCTACATACCACCCCTGCTCTATGGCATCTAATGAAAAAAGCTGGGACACCTGAGCTATGGTCCCGGAAATGACAGCCGTATCGTAACCGAAAAGAAATCCACCCAAAGCAGCCACAACAGCCAGAAAAACAATATAACCGATGTTTATCCCTGATTTCATATCAATATCTCTACTTTAATTTTATTTATCCAGAATCAAATCTCAAAATACTCCCGGTACCTGTCGTACAAATGACCGGCTTGCAGATAGGCTGACTGCGGACTCATAAAATGTGAAAATTCAAAGGTAATCGCTTTATCGTATCCGGCTCGTTTTGCAGCTTCCAACTTCAAACGCAGCTTATCGAATTTAATCGGAAGAAAACGGATCGGCATATCCCGGTCGAAAGATTCGGCATTCGTCCAACACTGCATACCGTATTTATCTGCCAATTTTTTATTTACCTCAAAAAAAGCATCCAGCTCATCGTAATCGATATGTCCGTCCTGAAAAGCACAAGCATCTACAACGTCATGAATACCCGAAAAAATTTCTCCCCACTCCCGTTCATGTTCCTGCACCGACACGGCATCTGCTTTTGTCAAAGTACTTCCGCTCGCCATCACGGCCTTTTTTCCATCTATCCAGGGAGAAATAAATGTAGGCAATCCACCGGAAACTTCTTTACACTGCTTACCCATCGCATGAAAAGCCCCGATAGCCCCTTTTGTCTTGCGGCTGATCTCCCCGCTGATATACCAACCTCCGAAACTCTTATGCTTAGAACCGTAATCTTCCCATACCTCATTTATTACATACTTGTTATCCTCTACTTCCCAGCTTAAATCACCCGTATCCCAATATTTACCTGAATCATAAAGACCGAAATAAAACTTCATCCCGTGCTTATCCGCCAAACGTAAAAATAAGTCCAGCAAATCCATCGACGGCATATAGCACCCTTTCTTCAATAAATATTTCGAAGGATAAGTAATAAATTTCCGATAACCCGAACGAATCATAATGACCGTATCTATCCCTATTGCTTTCATATATCCGAAATCCGCATCCCATTCCTTGGCTCCCCAATTTTGATGAGGAATATCATGAGAAATCTCATCCAAAAAAGTTCCGGTTATCTGCAAACCGTTATTTTTAGGTACGATCAGATCACCGGAAGCCAACAAAGCCGACTCCGTTTCTTTTGATTTAGCAACAGCACCCGCACATCCACCCAGTACAGACGGTACAACCAATGCAGAAGCCCCGGCCACTGCCATTTGTTTTAGAAAATCCCGACGATTATTTATTTTTGCACACATATTTATTGAATTTTTTTAATAATTCAGCCACACAAAGATATACATATTTATTAAAAAACAAGGATTACATACACTTTTTTACTAATATCCTACAGTATCACCCACTGATATTCAATGTATGGTTTAATTATTTATGATGTTTAATTATTTACAATTCCATCTCATCCCAAATCAATAATCGCTCATTTCAACCTGAAAATACATCTGCAGAATCCACTGATCCTATCGTAAATCAAAAATCATAAATCGTAAATTACACAATGAGTCCGTCCCAGTGTGTCATTTTTATTTTATTGCAAAATATTTTATACATAGTTTCACCGGCTTCGTAAAATTATATGCATAGAGAACAACTGTTTTATAAAATAATACACAACTCATTCTATATCAAACGTTAGCATTTAAATATTTACAAAAACATCTGGTTGAAAGTCGAGAATGTATTATCTTTAAGACCACAAAAAAGAAGAATATGAACGAAATATACAGACTGCTTACCCAAGAAGAAATAATCACATTAAAAAAACAAAATTGTACTGCTACCGACTGGAATCACATAAAAGTAGCCCCTCATTTCACTACCGACTACATTTCAAATGTCCGGTTTTCCGGAGATATCTATTTGGGTGAATTTTCCCAATCGTTCCATTTGGACGGAGGACTCTGCAAACATTCCGGCATATATTATGCGACACTGCACAATTGTCGTATCGGGAACAATGTATTAATCGAAAACATACCGAATTATATTGCCAACTACACCATCGGTGACGATTGTTTCATCCAGAATGTAAACCTCATCGTCGTCGAACAGAAAAGTAGTTTCGGAAACGGAACACCGGTTTCCGTGCTGAATGAAACCGGAGGACGTGAAGTTCCGATCTTCAATGAATTATCCGCACATCTGGCATATATTATAGCTTTATACCGCCATCTTCCCGTATTAACTGAAAAATTAAAACGGCTGATCGACCGATACACCGAAAAACATAGCTCTGAAACAGGATCGATCGGCCGGGGTGTCACCATTGTCAGCAGCGGTAGTATCCGTAACGTCATAATCGGCGACAAATGTACGATTGACGGTGCTTCCCGACTAAAAAACGGGACAATAAACAGTAACGAAACCGCTCCGGTCTATATCGGGCATAACGTTGTCGCCGAAGATTTCATCATCGCTTCCGGCACCAGTATTACAGACGGGGCAACATTGGTGCGCTGCTTTATCGGACAAGCCTGTCATCTGGGACATTTGTTCTCGGCTCACGATTCTTTATTTTTCAGCAATTGCCAGGGAGAAAACGGAGAAGCCTGCGCCGTATTTGCCGGTCCATATACCGTAACGATGCACAAATCCAGTCTGTTGATTGCCGGTATGTTTTCGTTCCTGAACGCCGGAAGCGGTTCGAACCAGAGTAACCACCTCTATAAACTGGGACCGATACATCAGGGAATTGTAGAGCGGGGATCTAAGACTACCAGCGATTCATATATACTGTGGCCGGCCAAAATCGGAGCATTTTCCTTAATCATGGGACGCCATGTAAATCATCCCGATACCTCCGACCTTCCGTTTTCCTATCTGATTGAAAAAAATAACCAGACGTATCTGGTTCCGGGAGTGAATCTACGAAGCGTCGGAACAATTCGTGATGCACTGAAATGGCCCAAACGGGACAAACGTACCGATCCCTGCAAATTGGATTATATCAATTTCAATTTACTTAGCCCATACACCATACGCAAAATGATCGCCGGTATCGAAGTACTGCATTCCCTTCGTTCCGTATCGGGCGAAACTTCCGAAGAATACTCCTACCAAAGTGCCCGGATCAAAAACAGTTCACTGGAAAAAGGCATCGTTTTATATGCCAAGGCCATCAACAAATTTTTGGGTAACTCGTTAATAAAACGTCTTGAAAACATCCGGTTCCGGACAAATGAAGAAATACGTTCACGCCTCAAACCGGATACCTCCAAAGGGGCCGGAGAATGGATCGATCTTGCAGGACTGATTGTTCCGCAAAAGGAAATAGAAAATCTGATTACCGCCATTGAAAACGGAGAAATCGATTCGGTAGAACAAATCTGTTCTTTTTTGGAAGCCTTACACCGTGATTACTATACCCTGGAATGGACCTGGGCTTGGGATACCATACAGAAATGGTATGATATCTCTCCCGACTCAATCACGGCCCAGGATATCATCCGTATCGTAAATATATGGAAAGAAGCCGTCATATCACTGGATGAAATGCTTTATAACGATGCCCGGAAAGAATTTTCATTAATGGCCCAAACCGGTTTTGGGGTAGACGGTACAAATCATCAAAAACAGATGGACTTCGAACAAGTCAGAGGTGATTTTGAAAGCAATCCTTTTGTAGAAACCGTCCGTCATCACATCTCCGACAAAACGGCATTGGGGAATGAACTGATCGAACGCATGGAAAAAATACATACAGACTGCCAAACGTAAATTGGAACAGCCTTTCCATTTTTTCCCTCTGCTTCAGATCCCAATCTAAAATCTAAAATCAAAAATCAAAACCTACTTTATCCCTCCCCGATTCAACAAAGTCATAAATTTATCTTTATAAGAATCCGAAACCGGGATATATTGTTTACCGAAAACAATCCGGTTTCGCTCTACAACCCGGATTTTATCGGTCCGGACAATAAACGAGCGATGTACCCGGATAAAATCGGAAGAAGGCAATATTTCCTCGAGAGCTTTGAGGCTCATCAACGGAACGATAGGTTGTCCCTCTCCTTCCAGATAAATTTTGACATAATCCTTCAATCCTTCTACATATAGAATACGGTCCAATTCTATCTGTAGCAGTTTGTAATCCGTTTTCACGAATATACTCTTTAATTTTTCTTCCTCCGGTATACGACGAACCATCTCATACCATTGCAAAGCCTTATTGGCAGCCTGTAAAAAGTCAGGATAACTGATCGGCTTCAGCAAATAATCCAAAGCATTCACCTTATAGCTATCCACCGCATACTGTTCGAAAGCCGTCGTAAAAATAATCCGGACATGTTCTCCTACGATCCGGGAAAACTCCATCCCGTTCAATTCAGGCATCTGAATATCCAGAAAAATCAAATCGATATCTCTCCAGCCTACTTTTTCCATAGCTTCCAAAGCACTGGAAAATTTACCGGCCAACTTCAAAAAAGGAGTCTTTGCCACATAACTCTCCATCAACTCCAAAGCCAAAGGCTCATCATCGATAATACAACAATTCAGATTCATACCCCCGATTTACAACGTATTCAATTTCAACTCTGCAATAAAACGTCCTTCTTTCACTTCCATTCCGAGCTCGTATCGCCCCGGATAAAGCAAAGCCAGACGCTTCCGTAAATTTTCCAATCCGATCCCCGACCCGCTCTTATCGTTTTCCGCTTTCGGGAAATAACTGTTTTCTACCCGGCAAATAATTTCCCGTTCCCCAATGGTATGCAAATTTACATGTATAAAAGACTCTCCTACCGGATGAACCCCGTGTTTAAAAGCATTTTCCACCAAAGTAATAAACAACAAAGGGGCCACTTCGGGATCGCTTTCCGCATAAATATCGGTCTCGATGTGTACCCTTTCCGGTAGCCGTATTTTCATCAAGGCAATATAATTATTCACAAATTCGATTTCCTTCATAAAAGGAACGTATGTCTGATTATTCTCATACAGCATATAACGTAACAACCGGCTCAAATCATGTACGGCATGTTGTGCCTTTTCCGGACTGAAAGCAATCAAAGAATAAATATTATTAAGCGTATTGAAAAGAAAGTGCGGATTCAACTGATTCTTCAAATTTTTTAATTCCGCTTCGGCATGCTCCCGTTCCAGCTCCTTTCGTTCTGTTTCAGAACGATACCAGTTCCCGGTCACCCGGATAGCTACGCTTAAACCGGCTGTCAAAGCCATCAACACAAAATCACGCGAAATAAACAGCAGTTTTGGAGGTCCCGGATGTGTTGAAACCGTTTTTTCCGCAAAATGTGTAAAATGATAAGTCATCCACGCATCCAGACATACGCATATAATCGATATGAGCAAAAGGTTCAGAAAAATATACCGCCATAATTTCTTACGAAACAAAACCCGCCGGATCAGCCAAAAATAATTCGTATAAAAAACAATCATAAAAGCCAGCGGTACAAAGGCATATCCTAAAAACCAACGCCAGGTTATAGCATTTCCCTCCCGTGTTGCAAAAAACAGGGGAAAACCGAACATAATACCCCATGTATCAGCCAAAATAATTTCGACCTATCCTTTACTTGTTCCATCATACAATTTTTACCCGACAAAAGCCTGTCTCAAAAATAATAATTTCTTTTATACATTCATCTCCCTTCGGGATTTACCTCCACCCACTACTCATAACGGATAGCTTCTATCGGGTCCAGTCCGGAAGCCTTCTGTGCCGGATACCAACCGAAAAATATACCCGTTACCGTACATACAACAAAAGAAAGTATGACGGAATACCATTCTACATATACCGGCCAGCCTGCGAACAGCTTCACCGTCCAGGAAGCTCCGATACCGAAAACAACTCCGATCAGTCCCCCTGTCACGCTAATCAAAATCGCCTCTATCAGAAATTGCGCCAGAATATCCCTGCCTTTTGCCCCGATAGACATCCGCAGACCGATCTCCCGGGTTCGCTCGGTCACGGATACATACATAATATTCATAATTCCGATACCCCCCACCAACAACGAAATTCCGGCAATACAAGCCAACAGCACCGTCATCATATCTGAGGTCGAATTCATCATCGAACTCAATTCCTGTTGCGAACGGATATTGAAATCGTCATCATCTGTATCCCTCAATCTGTGATTACGCCGTAAAATACTCGAAATCTCTTCCTCGGCATCCTCTGTCTGCCCTTCACTCAATGCAGAACAAAAGATACTCTGTAAATGGGTGATGGCCAGAACACGTTTTTGAATCGTGGTGTAAGGTGCTAAAATCAGATCGTCCTGATCCATCCCCATTGTATTGTAACCTTTAGATGTCAATACGCCGATAATACGAAAAGGTATCTTACCAAAACGGATGATCTTACCGATCGGATTCTCTCCGTTGTTAAAAAGATTCTCCACAATGGTTTTTCCGACCACGCATACCTTAGCAGAACTCACAATGTCCTGTTCTCCGAACATATCACCTTCTGCTATTGAATATTTCCGGATATCCAGGTAATCCGGAGTCACCCCATAAATGGAAGTCGGGTAATTATTCGCTCCGAAAATCGTCTGTCCACTACTGCTCACGGAAGGAGAACAAGCTGCCACATAGCATGTTTCATTCACAATCGCTTTATAATCTTCTAATTTCAGGCTCTGCATGGCGGCGGGGTCCTGACGTACTCCGCCACGCATATCTGCTCCCGGATGAATCATAATCATATTAGACCCCATCTCAGAAATCTGCGCCTTGATACTGCGTTTAGATCCCTGACCGATAGCGAGCATAGTGATCACCGAAGCGACACCGATGATAATTCCCAACATCGTCAGGAATCCCCTCATCTTATTGTTTCCCAAAGCTTTTAAAGCTATTCTGAATAAGTTTGTAAAATTCATATCTTCTCCGTTTCTGCGTATCCCCGTCGCCACAGACCGGGTTACTCTTTTTCATTATTAAAACCGGAAATCCTCACGGCAATACCGTTCATCCCCGGTAATTTCTCAAACCGGTATCAGTCATCCGTTTTCGGTAGGGCAGCCAATGTTTCCTTAGCTGAAGCGATATGTTCATTCCGGGTATCCTGTATCACATGCCCGTCTTTCAGAACAATGGTCCGACTGCTGTAAGCCGATAACTCCGGATTATGTGTCACAAACACGATGGTACGCCCACGGGCATGTAAATCCTGAAACAACGTCAGAATTTCAAAAGAAGTACGGGAATCCAGATTCCCCGTTGCCTCATCCGCTAATATCAATACCGGATCATTAACCAAAGCCCGGGCAATGGCCACACGTTGCTGCTGTCCCCCCGACATCTGATTCGATTTATGGTAAAGCCGGTCCTGCAGACTAACAGCATTCAAAGCTTCAATAGCCCGGCGTTCCCGCTCTTTGGCTGAAACAGCCGCATTATACATCAACGGCAATTCAACATTCTCAATGGCTGTTGTCTTAGGTAACAAATTATAAGATTGAAAAACAAAACCGATCTTATGATTCCGCAGTTCCGCCCGCTCGTTCTTTCCCATCTGCCGTACCGAATAGCCATCCAGCCAATACTCGCCTGTCGTCGGAGTATCCAGACATCCCAGAAGATTCAGCAATGTAGACTTTCCCGAACCGCTTGTCCCCATGATCGTGACAAACTCTCCGGCCTGTATGGAAAATGATATTCCGCGCAAAGCGTGAACAATTTCATCTCCTACAACAAAATCCCGTTTGATATCCTTTAATTCTATAATCGCATTCATCACTCATTTATATTTATCTGTCTTTCCGGCTATCCCCAACAAACCACTCATTTACAATTATGAAACACATTTAGGCGATCGCAAATTACCTGTTATTACTTTTCACCTTGTTTCCAGGCCTCTCTCCTTTTATCTGCCATCAATCTGTCGTCTCTTACTTTTTATTTTTCTTATCGCTTCCCGGCGGTTTAGGCATAAACGGACTGGATTCGGTTTCTCCGGTTTGCGGAGGCCCCATAGCCGGTTTACCCGTTTGCATCCCGATCACGACCTCCTCTCCTTCCTGCAAGCCGTTTACCACCTCCACAACAGAGGTCAACAAAGTACCTAACCGAACCTCTTTCTGTTCCAACGTATCTCCTTTCTTCACCCACACCGTTTTTTGCAATGCCGGATTTTCCACCTGTACCGGTTCCAAAATAACTCCGCTTGCTTCAGCAACCTGATAATCGGGGACAAACTTCAGGGCCTTCGGAGAAATTGTCAGCACACCGTTCTTTTCCAGGGTATAAATAGATACCGTCGCCGTCAATCCCGGTTTCAGCTTCAGATCGGGATTCGGTGCGCTGATAACAACTTCATAAGTCACGACGTTCGACTCGACAGTCGCTTCCAGGCGTACCTGAGTTACCACTCCCTCAAAAATATCGTTCGGATAGGCATCTACAGAGAATGTCACCCGCTGTCCGTCCATCACCTGACCGATATCGGCCTCATCTACATCCGCAATTACCTGCATCTCCGTCAAATCTTTAGCAATTGTGAACAAAGTCGGTGTTTCGAAACCGGCAGCAACCGTCTGTCCTTCTTCCACTTCCCGGCTGATCACGACACCGTCAATCGGACTGGTTATCACAGCATACCCCAGATTACGTCTTACCTTTACAATATCTGCTTTGGATTTGTCATAAGTGCTTTTCGCTTTTTCGTAATTATAGGTCGCACTCTCGTAATCGGTATCACTGATCAGTTTTTTCTCAAAAAGTACCTTGCTCCGGGCATAATTTTTCTGCTGATAATCATATTCGGCCTTGGCATTCGCCAATTGAGCCTCCTGTGATTCCAGTTCGGCCTGCAAAGTCACTTTATCCATTTCTGCTATCAACTGCCCTTTTTTTACGACACTATTGTAATCGACGTAAATTTTATCTACGATTCCGGATACCTGGGTACCGACATCGACTTTCGTCACCGGCTCAACCGTTCCTGTTGCAGAGACCATATTCGAAATACGTTCTCTTTTCACCTGTGTTGTCTCCCAGCTGAGTGCTCTCCCGGGCGAAGCTCCCAGAAAAAAATAGCAGACAACCCCGATAACCGCTACTCCGGCAATTCCTAAAACAATCTTTTTCATTTTCATATCGTTTTATTTATCGATTTCTTTAATTAATTCAACTGTATCCCTTTTCCCTGGTAAAAATTCAGCAATTGTAAATTCAATACAGCCATATATTTGGCTTGTACCAATTCTTGTTGTGCTGCCAGCAAATTATTTTTTTCAGTCAACAATTCTACCGTATTTTTCATGCCGAGATTAAACTGTTCTTCCACCAGGCTATAACTCTGCATGGCAGCCTTTACGCTTTCCATGGCAGCTTTATAACGATTTTGCGAAGACAGGGCATCCAAATACACCGTCTCAACGGTTTTCAACAACTCCTTTTGGGAATTTAAATAATCCAATTCTGCATTTTCGACACTCAATTGAGCCAGTTTTACTGCCGATTTGTTCTTACGGTTACCGGCAATGGGTACGCTCAGAGTAACTCCTACACTCTCGTTGAAATTATGCCTTAACTGATCTGAAAAAGAGTAACCGGAACCGGAAACATGACTTGTACCTATACCTGCCGTCAAATTCAAAGAAGGAAGATAACCGGCCTTTGCAATAGCAACATCGCTCTGTGCTGACACTACCGACAAACAGCTCCCCGCAATTTCCGGCATAAAATCCAATGCCGCCGTATATACCTCTTGTTTCGACGGCAATAGTTTCAATACATCGCTCTCCGACAGAGAAGGAATATTCAAACGGATATCGTCCATTATATTCAATTCAAGCAATTGCTTTAAAGACAACCTGTTTTCCTCTAAAGTCGCCCGGGCCACCACCGTTTGATACTTATCGGTGCTGTATTGGGATTCCAGTTGGGCCAAATCGCTTTTCGAAATCGAACCGGCCGTATACAACTGCCGGGCACGCTCACACTGTTGTCTGGAAACTTCTTCGGTATTTTTATTGATCCCGACTGATTCCATCGCATATAATACCTGCAAGAAACTTTCCGTGATTGCGATCTCTATATTGTTTTCAGCTTCCCGGATATACAGTTCCTGTATCTGATTCTGTAATTCCTGCTGACGAACCTGTTTTCGTAATTGTCCTCCCTGATACAAGGCAACGGAAGAACTGAATCCGTAATTTCCACTATAACTATTCTCGTCAGCCTCCACGGACTTCGGACGATTTACCCAATTGTGCGAACTTGAGAAGGAAAGAGAAGGGAATAATTGTGCTTTACTTTTCAAATACTGCTCCCGGTTCTCCTCCAAAGAGATTTTGCTTTTCTTCACCTGGATATTTTGCTCACGGGCATATCGGATACACCTTGACAAATTCCACTCTTCCGGCTTATCCTGGGCTTTTACCCCTACAGGGGAAAATGCCAGCCAAATCATTATCGAAGTTATAACCCCTTTCATATCTTTTATTGTATTTTATACAAACAAAAATAGAAAGCGATCATTTTAAGGACAATTTTATTCGACACAGGCCAGCTATTTATCGACTGATTTCCCTTTTTTACCTATCAAACCACATCTGAAGAACAGGATATACGACACCCCGTTATAAAAAATGCCGGTATTCTATGCAAGAACACCGACATTCACTATAATTCATTATAACCGCTTACAACTCTCCGATCCCCTGCCGGATAATTTCCGGCTCATCTCCCGTACAATCCACAACTGTAGAAGCTACATTATGCCCATAGCCGCCATCGATAACCAAATCGACCGATCTGCAATATTTCTCGTGAATCAATTCCGGATCTGTCGTATATTCGACAATTTCGTCATCATCATGCACCGAAGTCGTAAGCAAAGGATTACCCAATTCCTCCACAATAGCCATTGCGATATAATTGGCCGGAATTCTGATTCCAATCGTTTTTCTGCGATTCATCAGAACATTAGGCAGCTTTGTCGTCGCATTCAATATAAATGTAAAAGGCCCGGGAAGGCAACGTTTCATTATTTTGAAAACCTCATCGCTCACCTTAGCATAGGTCGCAATATTACTCAAATCCCGGCATATCATCGAAAAACTGGCCTTTTCCGGCTTTATCCCCTTCAATGCAGCAATCCGCTGGACAGCTTTTACGTTATTGATATCACACCCGATAGCATATACAGTGTCCGTCGGATAAATAATGATTCCGCCTTTTCGCAGCAGACTTACAATTTTGAGGATATCCCTTTCATTAGGATTATCTTCAAATAATTTAATCAGCATAATATAGAGTCTCAAAGTCAAAGAGTCTCAAAGTCATCAAGCCTATTCCAGACCGGTGCCCTTGAGACTCTTTTGCCGGATTCCGGCAAAAATTATGAATTTACTTTCTGATAGTCCTCCAAAAACTTTGCCAAACCACTATCTGTCAAGGGATGCTTTAACAATCCCTTGATTGCTGCTAACGGGCAAGTAGCAACATCTGCTCCGGCTTCCATACATTGAATGATATGCTGCGTTGACCGTATCGAAGCAGCCAACACCTGCGTTTTAAATCCATAATAACCATACATATCTACAATCTTCACCACTAACTCAACGCCATCACTGGCAATATCATCCAAACGCCCTACAAAAGGAGAAACATAAGTTGCACCGGCTTTCGCAGCCAACAATGCCTGTCCCGGAGAAAATACCAACGTACAGTTGGTACGGATCCCTTTTCCGGTAAAATATTTAATGGCCCGGATTCCGTCTGCAATACAGGGAACTTTTACAACTATATTCGGATGCAAAGCAGCCAATTCCTCTCCCTCCTTAATCATTCCCTCATAATCGGTAGCGATCACCTCTGCACTTACATCTCCATTGACAATCTTGCAAATTTCGACATAATGCTTTTTGCAGTTTTCCTCTCCTTTAATACCCTCTTTCGCCATTAAAGAAGGATTTGTTGTAACACCGTCTAAAACTCCAAGCTCGTTTGCTTCCCGGATTTGATCTAAGTTTGCTGTATCTATAAAAAATTTCATAGTTTAGATTTTATTAATTAAAAAAGTCCGCATACGTTAGCGTTAGTGACGAAACAAAATTATGATTTTATCCCTAAAAAACGGCAGAAGAGGAGAAATATTTCTTTATTAGGTTCTAAACTCCGTTTGCAACCTACTTCTGAGGTAATATTTCAATCCAATAGCCATCCGGATCACAGATAAAATACAACCCCATCTGCACATTTTCATAACAGATACATCCCATCTCCCTGTGATAAGCACGTACCTGCTCATAATCTCCGGCTACCCGAAGACACAGATGATATTCTCCTTCTCCCAAATCATAAGGTTCTTTACGATCTTTAAGCCATGTCAACTCCAACGAAAAACCGGTCTCCCCATCCCCCAGATATACCAATATAAAAGAACCGTCTGCCGCCACTTTACGACGTATTTCTTTCAATCCCAAAGCCTTATTATAAAAGGCAATACTTTTGTCCAAATCCAATACATTAAAATTGAAATGATCAAACCTGCTCTTGATTTCCATAACTTTTATTTTTAATTCCTGTTTATAGCCTCTCCCGAAAGGAAAAATAACTTAAAATTCAACCGACATGCCGGGATGTGTCAATACAATGAATTCCGTTCCATGATTCTCCGCATATTCCCGAAAAGCATTTGCTTTCTCATACCTTTCCCAAAAATGCATCGGAACAAATTTCCGGACCGGAATACGATCTATAAATTGTTTTGCGCCTGACATATAATCCGCTCCCAAACGAGGATCAACCGGAAACATCGCCAAATCCAAAAAATCGGCATCCTTTGCCAAAACAGCCACTTCCCGCAAAAAAGCTTTTTCCGCTTCTTCCACTTCCTGTTCGGTAGATTCCTCTCTCCAATGCCAGTTATTCAAATCTCCGGCATGAAATATACGCTTCCCCTCTGTATGCAATAAAAAAGAAATGCCGACATCCGTCGATCCATATGCTTTAATCCGTAAGAAATCATCCTGCCATGTTTCTCCCTTATCCAACCAAACCACATCATCTTCCCACTCTTTATTTCCTTTTCGTATGTCCGAAGAAAGGATATAACGAAGATTTTTCTTCTCCGACCAACCGAATATCTCCGGATTAAAATGATCGGGGTGTGCGTGGGAAGCGAGTATATACATTCTTTTCTCCGTATTCCTCAAATATTCATGAACAGTTCCCTCTTTTCCCTTCCAACCGCTGTCTTTATAATAATCGATCACAACGACGATATTGTCATTCTCGAGTATAAAACCACTGTGGTATACATAAATAAGCTTCATAACCGATTCTATATTGTAGTCTTATCAAAATTAGCTCAAAAATCAATACCGACAAATGTAAAAACGGATTTAATTGTAAACAGGCCATATCCGCCGGTTTAAGCGGAATTATTGATCCGCAACTGACACTTTTCGATCGCTCCATCCTGAAATGCCGATTTATTCTGATCTACGGTTCTTCTTTCTCTGTACAGCGAGAATGGTATGTTCCGCCTAAAACTGTAAATCTAAAATCAACCATGTATATCTCATTTATTGATGAAAAAAGCTGTCGTTTCCAACAGCTTTTATATCCTTAAATTTTTATCTTCAATTTCTGGCCCGGCCTTATATCTTTAACGTCGTTTTCACTGATTCCGTTCCAACGCATAATATCCCGGTTTGTCACTCCCGGATATTTTTTGGCTATCGTCCAAAGATTCTCTCCTTTTTTAACAGTATAATATACAAATTCGCCGTCTATTGTTTCCACCTTCGGAACGTCCGTCTCATTCGTCACTTTCCCTCTATAGCTGGCCTTATCTTTATACTTCCCGACTTTACTGTTAGGTACATATACCACCAGCTTCTGACCAACCCGGATCGTCAAACGTCTGTTCAGGTTATTCCAATATTTCAAATCAGCCAGACGAACATTGAATTTAGCAGCAATCGCTCCCGGGACATCCCCGCTCCTAACGGTATAAACCAACCGGGCTTTATCCCCCGTCACACTCGCAACATGGGCATAACGTTTAAAACGGTCGTTCGGATTAGCCGTCCGGTCGCTATTGTCAAAATACACATTGCGCTTATAGGCAAAAATCGTATCCTGATTATCGATAAAATTACCGACATAATTATAAGGCATTTTCAAAACATACGACTTTCCTAACCCGGCCGGAATAATATCTTTAGTATATTGTGGATTTACATCACGTAACTCTTCCACTGAAATATCCATATTCTTACATATCTGGTCAAAATGAAGGGCGTCCTCAACCACAATCGTATCACAAATCGGAGGTAAAGTACTTTCTATGGGATAAATATTATGTTCCTTGCTGTAATTGAAAGCGTATATTGCTGCAATAAATGCAGGTACATATCCGCGGGTCTCCTTCGGCAAATGGTAATATATATCCCAATAATTCTTTTTCCCGCCGGAACGCCGGATGGCCTTGTTGACATTTCCAGGACCGCAATTATAAGCAGCTATCACCAGTATCCAGTCTTCATATATGCTGTACAAATCGTTCAAATAACGTACAGCTGCCTGTGTCGATTTCACCGGATCGAAACGTTCATCGATAAACGAGTTGATTTCCAGTTTATACATCTTCCCTGTCGGATACATAAACTGCCATAATCCGCAAGCCCCGGCCCGGGAGCGGGCAACCGGATTCAAGGCACTTTCGATTACCGGTAGATATTTCAATTCCAAAGGCATACAGTTAGCCGCCAAAGCTTCTTCGAAAATCGGGAAATAATATTCACTTGCCCCCAGCATCGTCGCTACCTGCATCCGTTTCCGTACCGTATACAAATCGATAAAATTCCGGACAATATTATTATAAGACAAATTTATAGCAGGATTCAGGGAATCCAACCGCAACAGATAAAGAGAATCCGGGAATTCCGGAACAGTTTTCAACATCTCTGCAATATAGGCCGAATCGACATAAGTGTCTGTTTTCTTCTGGTTTTGCAACCATTGAAGATAGTAATTATCGATCGTCTGAATAAAAGAAGGCTGAATACTATCCGTCAACTGCCCTTCGGACTTCAACATACTGCTATCCTCTACCGACACAAGCTCCTGACCTCCGGCAATCTTACATACACATAAAAATACAATCCAAACCAACAAACGCATAATTCAATCCGATTAAAAAGTTAAGGTTAAAGTCAGTCCTACCATTCCACCCGAAGAAGGACTGTAAAAAGAAGAAGGTTGTATATTCAACGAAAGATCGTCGTCTATTTCAAAATCATAAAAATGAGCAAAAACACAGGCATCGATAATTTGCAAAGCATAGATTGCTCCCATTGTAATGTAAAGCAAATCCCGGTTACGTTTGAAATTATCTTTCTTATTCTGTAACTGACGCTTAAAATTAGACTGCTGCTGAGGTGTAAAATTCTCAACATCTCCTCCGACATATACCTTATCCCAGGATGGATTTTCAGGATAAGGAGTATTGGGATCTTTGGCTTTCTCTTCCAAATAAACGGTATAGTCCACAAAAGCATTCTTATATTTCTTAAATTGCTTGGTATTCCAACTGATACCATATACCGTAGCTCCGATACCACCATACAGAATAGGTACTTTCCACCACTGTCCGTTATAAATCTGTCCGGACCCCGGAAGGGCCAAAGCCATATAGGTCGCTTTTTTGGGAGAATGCGGCTTTTTGGTAATTTTTTCAGCAACAATAAGTGTATCTGTCGTTACTACGGTCGCCGTATCCGCACTGCTTTCCACATTTTGAGCCCGGACACTGACACATGCCAACAATACCGATATGACTATTAAAAATGCTCTCACTTATTTCTCCCGCTTATCCGTTAGCCTTCGATTTTATCCAACAACTCTATTATTTTTTCCAGTTCTTCATCAGACTTAAAAGAAATAACGATTTTTCCTTTTCCGGCCTCGTTCCGCTTCAATTCTACTTTCGTATCGAAACGACGGGACAAATGTTTCTGTAATTCGATATAATCTCCCAGCTCATTTTTTTGCTTCCCTGCTTGCGGAGCATCCGTTTCCGGTTTTTCAGGCCGCGGATTGGCCAACTCTCGCACAATCTCTTCCACTTTCCGTACAGAGAAATCGTACTTCAGAATCTGCTCGAAAATCATAAACTGGGTATCCGGATCCTCTATATTTATAATGGCCCGGGCATGCCCCATACTGATTTTTTTATCCCGTATCGCCAACTGTATCTGTGCCGGTAATTTCAATAAACGCAAATAATTGGCAATAGTTGCCCTCTTCTTCCCCACACGATCACTCAATGCATCCTGTGTCAGACTGCATTCATCCAATAAACGCTGGTAACTGATAGCCACCTCAATTGCATTCAGGTCTTCCCGCTGAATATTCTCAATCAAAGCCAGCTCCAACAAGCTTTCATCTTCTGTCTTGCGAATATATGCAGGTATCGTCGTCAAACCGGCAATCTTAGAAGCCCGGAAACGTCTTTCACCGGCAATAATCTCGTATTTTCCCTCTTCTACCGTCCTTACGGTAATGGGTTGTACAATCCCTATTGATTTTATGGAAGCCGCTAACTCATTCAATGCTTCCTCGTCAAATTCCGTTCTCGGCTGAAAAGGATTCGGACGGATATCTTCCAATTGCAGCTCTTGAATAGCCGACACAGCCTGAACCCGGGGTTTCGGATCTTCTGCCGCATCTGTTATCAAAGCACCCAAACCCCTTCCTAATGCACTTTTTTTCACCATATTCAAAATGTTATCGCTGTCAGAACAGCATTAGAATATTAACAAACAAAACGTCTCAGTTCTTTACCTCATTGCTGTTTTTATCCAGCAATTCTTTTGCCAAATTCAGATAATTCACCGTTCCCCGGCATTCTGCATCGTAAAGAATTACCGGTTGACCGTAACTCGGAGCCTCGGCTAATTTGGTATTCCGCTGAATCATCGTTTCAAAAACCATATCTTCAAAATGTTTTTTGACTTCTGCAGCAACCTGGTTGGATAATCTCAACCGGGCATCGTACATCGTCAATACAAACCCTTCTATCTCCAGGCTTGTATTCAATCGTTTTTGAATGATCTTTATCGTATTCAACAATTTACCCAATCCTTCCAACGCCAGATACTCACACTGCACCGGAATAATTACCGAATCCGCAGCAGTCAGAGAATTTACCGTAATCAATCCCAACGAAGGGGAACAGTCTATTAAAATATAATCATAGTCATCACGGACAGAATCAAGAATACCGGATAAAACCTTTTCCCGGTTTTCAAAATTCAACATTTCCAACTCCGCCCCGACCAAATCAATATTCGAAGGTAACAAAAACAAACCGTCAATTTCAGTCTTCAAAATTGCTTTCTTAGGCTCCAGACCGTCCACAATACATTCATAAATTGTAGAACTGTCCAGTTCTTTCAGCTCATATCCCAACCCTGACGTCGCATTCCCCTGTGGGTCGGCATCTACCAGCAAAACCTTTTTTTCTAATACAGCCAAACTTGCCGCCAGATTAACGGAAGTCGTCGTTTTTCCTACACCACCTTTTTGATTAGCAATAGCAATAATTTTAGACATAAATGACCATTTTATATTATGTCGTAAAAATACATATAAAAAGCAAACCTTACTGTTTTTTGCCTGATTTTTTAATAACAACTCCTGCCTTTTTACTAACAACCATTATTAATACGTTATATTTCAATAACATACAAATCAGCACGCTTCTCTTCTGAAAATCCGGAATACCCTTCATCCAAAATACAAAATTGTTTGCTAATTTTATGCCGCTTAAACAAGGAAAAATATGTTGCTGGTGATTCATTTCTTATATCCTGAATTTTTATACGGTCTTTTCGCTCTATCCATACCGATTATCCTGCATTTTTTCAGTTTTAAGAAATATAAAAAAATATATTTCAGCAATTTCAATTTTCTGGCCTCACTCCAACAACAGAAAAAAAACAGTTCCAGGCTAAAGAATCTGTTATTGCTACTGTTACGCCTGACCGTACTGGCTGCGATCGTCATTGCATTTGCCAATCCCTATTCCGCAACCCGCACTGTTTCTGCCGGCAACAACGGCGAAAAGCCACAAGTCGTCATATACCTGGACAATTCATTTTCAATGTCAAACACAGGAAGTAAAGGAATATTATTGGAAGAAGCCAAAAAACAAATATTCGATATTCTCAATACCTACCCGCCCGGCATATCGTTTACCCTGTTGACGAATGACCCTCTGCAATCGGTCAATAAAACAAAAGAGGAAATCCAGACCGTTACAGGAATTGTCAAAACGACCTCCCGTAACAAGAAACTTTCCGACTTATTCAAAGAAGCCGGAGAAATAAGTGCCGGAAAAAGAACAACATTTTTCCTGCTTTCCGATTTCCAAACCCGCAATTGCGACTTTCAGAGCATCTCTCCCGATTCATTGATAGAACCGGTATTTCTGCTGTTGGAACCGGAAAACCGGAATAATCTCTACATAAAAGAGGTATCTTTCGATCAGGCTTTCCACAAAAAAAATCAAAACGATAAAATTTCAATTCACCTCGTCAATTCATCCCCGAAAGATTTTAACAACGTACCAGTAAGCCTGACCATCAATGACAAGAAAAAAAGCATCAGTAAAGTAAATCTTCCAGCAGGAAGCGAACGATCCGTTGAAATCAGTTATTTAAATACAGAAAACGGCTTTTATAAAGGCTGTGTAGAAATTACCGATTTTCCATTGATATTCGACAATACATTCTATTTCAGCTATAAGATCGACGATAAAATCAATGTCCTCTGCATCGAACAGGACAAACATTGTCCCTATTTCGGAAAACTTTTTTCCGACACTTCATCCTATTCGATCTCCTATGTCAATATCAACCAAACGGCAAACATCGATTTTCAAAAATACAATCTGATTATCCTGGACAGGCTTTCAACCACCTGGACAGGCCTGGAAAGCGCACTCGAAAATTATGTCATTGCAGGAGGAAACCTGCTATTTTTACCGGGAACAGAAATTTCAGCCAACACCTTGAATCAATTACTGCAAAAAATACATGCCCCGCAATTCGGCAAAGCCGATAGTAACACAGTGATCGCTCATCTGGAAAGCGAAGCCTTCCTTTTTAAAGACGCATTCGAAAAACAGGATAAAAACACGACCTTGCCTTCCGTCAACCTTTTTTACCCGTTGCAAATTACGGCAAACAGCGAAAAATTACTGACGGACAAAAAAGGGAATACGCTGTTTTCGGCCTATACCTACGGTAGCGGAAATATATATACTTCAGCTTTTTCCTTCGAACCGGAAAACAGCGACCTGGTCTTCCATCCGCTCTTCGTACCTCTGCTGGTAAATATGGCTTATAACATCAACTCAAACCTAAAAAACTCATGGACGATTCATTCCGATGAACGCATTGTCATCAACGGTAAGAACTTGCCGGACAATACCCCGTTGAAAATTACCGGACAACATTCACAATTGGAGTTCATTCCGGAAATCCGAAAAGACATCAGTGGTAATCTGATATTACAAAACACCGAAAACCTGGAAAATGCCGGTCTGTACGAAGTCATCGCCGGAAACCGAATCATCGATGTATTGGCTTGCAATTTCGACCGCACAGAATCCCAACTGCATTTTTGCAACCTGCAGGAATTACAAAAACAATTTCCCAAAGCCCGGGTAGAAAATATCAAAACGACACAATTCGACCGTAACAGCGAAATTGTAAAAGAAATAGTCTCCGAAGACAATAATAAATACCTGACTCGCTGGTTTCTGCTCCTGGCAGTAATCGCTCTATTGGCAGAACAATGGGTATGGAGAAGAAAATTACAATGACCAATGAACATCTACGAAAATATAACACAAGAATTACGGCAAGCCGGTAGTCCCGACAAAGCCGCTCATCTTTCCCGTTTTTTCAAAACCGGAAAAGGAGAATACGGAGAAGGCGACCGGTTTATCGGTGTCACAGTACCCCGGCAAAGGAATATTGCCCAGAAATATACAGACGCTGATTTCAGTGTACTTGAAAAACTGATCCGTTCTCCCTGGCACGAAGAACGTTTGACGGCTCTGCTGATTTTAGTGTACAAATTTCATAAATGCAAGACAGAAGAAGGCCGGAAAACCTATGTCGACTTCTATATTTCCCATACGGAATATATCAACAACTGGGACCTGGTCGATCTGTCCTGTTACAAATTACTGGGCGAATGGTTTATGGGCAAAGACCGGTCCTTATTATACGAATGGGCAAAATCAGAACATCTGTGGCAACAACGCATCGCAATGGTTACCTGCATGCATTTCGTCCGGCAAGGGGACTTCAAAGATTGTCTGGCAATTGCAGACCTGCTTTTGCAACATCCGCACGATCTGATACAAAAAGCCGTCGGCTGGCTACTCCGGGAAACCGGTAAAAAAGACGAAAAAACGCTGGTGGATTTTCTGGCATCCCGTTACTCTAAAATGCCCCGGACGATGCTCCGGTATGCCATCGAACGTTTCCCGGAAGAAACGAGAAAAAAATATCGTATAAAAAAATAGCCCTTAAAATTCCAAAAGCCGTAAAAATTATTGATCCGGCACAGTAACATGACAATTTATCACAAATTCTTTATCTTATGATTAGTTTCTTACAGGTTGAAAATCTCAGTAAACGTTTCGGTGAACAATTATTGTTTGAGGGTATCTCTTTCGGTATCGGAAAAAATCAGAAAACCGCCTTAATCGCCAAAAACGGTATGGGGAAATCCACCCTGTTACAGATTATTGCCGGCAAAGATATACCTGAAAGCGGAAGTGTCATTTTCAGAAACGACATATCCATCGGATACCTGCAACAGAATCCCGATTTAAACGACAACAATACGATTTTTGAAGAAGTTTTCAGTTCCGATTCCCCGATACTCAATATTATCAAGGAATATGAAAAAGCGATTGCAACAAACAACCTGAAGCAACTGGAACTTCTCATTCCACAGATGGATGCCCAATCAGCCTGGGACTATGATACGACAATCAAGCAAATCCTGTCAGAATTGAAAGTCGATACCTACGAAAAAAAAATCGCCAATCTTTCCGGAGGACAGAAAAAAAGAGTCGGATTAGCTAAAGTACTGATCAGTAATCCCGATTTTCTGATACTGGACGAGCCGACAAACCACCTGGATATCGAAATGACCGAATGGTTGGAGAATTACCTTGAAAAATCGAATACAACATTACTCATGGTTACCCATGACCGGTATTTCCTGGACCGGGTCTGCTCCAATATCATTGAAATAGATGATTTCGGTATTTTCAATTATGAGGGAAACTATTCTTATTACCTGGAAAAAAGGGCTCAACGGATAGCAACACGAAATGCTACCATCGATAAAGCCCGGAATTTATTGCGTACCGAACAGGAATGGATGCGCAGAATGCCACAAGCCCGCAGCCATAAAGCACAATACCGGATCGATAACTTTTATAAGCTTCAGGAAACAGCTTCCCAGAAAACCGATGAAAAAAAACTGGAACTGGACATAAAAGGACAACGGTTAGGGAAAAAAATACTGGAATTGGAACACATCAGCAAAAGCTATGAAGACCAATGCCTGATTGACGACTTCTCCTATAAATTCGTCCGGGGTGAAAAAATCGGAATTGTAGGAAAAAACGGCGTCGGAAAATCCACTTTTCTGAATATCATTACCCGTAATCTGGAACCCGATCGGGGAAAAATCGACATAGGAGAAACCGTCGTTTACGGCTATTACAAGCAATCAGGCATCGAATTTTCTGAAACAGACCGGGTCATCGACATTGTAAAAAATATTGCCGAACGAATCGATTTGGGCAACGACCGTATCATGTCGGCCTCACAATTTCTGGAATATTTCATGTTTACCGACAAACAGCAGTATTCATTAGTAAGCAAGCTTAGCGGAGGCGAACGCCGACGTTTGTATCTGCTTACCGTTTTGATGAGTAACCCCAATTTCCTGATTCTGGACGAGCCGACAAACGATCTGGATATTATCACCCTAAACGTACTGGAAGACTACCTGCAAAGCTTTAAAGGCTGCTTGCTGATCGTATCCCACGACCGCTTTTTTGTAGACAAAGTAGTCGACAGGGTATTTGCTTTTGAAGGGAACGGAAAAATCAAAGACTTCCCCGGGAATTATACCATATATAAAAACCACAAAGAAGAAGAGGAAGAAGAAAAACAACGGGCAAAAAAACAAACACCCAAAGAACCCAAGTCCGCTCCGTCAGACAATCTCTCCAAAAAAAGAAAACTTAGCTTTAAAGAACAACAGGAAATGCTCCGATTAGAGCAAGAAATCGAATCCCTGACGAATGAAAAAACAGAAATCGAGTCTGCACTAAGCTCCGGCAGTCTTTCTACAGAAGAATTAGTCCGGAAGTCAGAACGTATCAGCGAAGTGATAGCCTTACTCGACAAAAAAGAAATGCGCTGGCTGGAACTTAGCGAAATATAAAAATTCTTCCTATATTTACAGAAGACCGAAAGGCTCACTTGTTTATTTTAACGTTTCAGACATTCAGATACACAATACCATGCGGAAGATTATCGAAAATTTTCTGGAAAAATACCGTATTCCGGCATCTGCCGGATTTCTGATCGCCGTTAGCGGCGGTGCCGACTCCATTTCCTTGTTGCATCTTTTCAAATACATGAATTTACGGATTCAGGCACTTCATTGTAATTTCGGATTACGGGGAAAAGAATCCAACATGGATGAACAATTCGTCAAGCGGTTTTGTGATAGCTACGGCATTCCATTAAGTGTAAAAAAATTCGATACCCTCGGATATGCCCGGCAAAACAGTCTGAGTATCGAAATGGCTGCCCGTGAACTGCGCTACAACTGGTTCCGGGAAATGAAAGAAAAGAAAAAAATGGACTATATCGTCACCGGCCACCATGCCGACGACCTGGCAGAAACGGTACTGATTAATATGTGCAGAGGTACCAGTATCAAAGGTTTGACAGGTATCAAGCCCATAAACGGCGACCTGCTGCGCCCCCTGCTCGATTGTTCCAGAACCGATATCTTACAATATATACAAGACAACCAATTGGGTTACCGGACGGACTCAACCAACAATTCCCTGGATTTTGTCCGGAACAAAATCAGACACCGGATTATTCCCGTATGTAAAGAAATCAATCCGGCATTTTTAAATGTCATCCGCGAAAACTGTGAAACCTTAAAAGAAACGGAACAAATCTACCGATATGCCATCGGGCAATTAAAAACGCAGGTCATGGAACATCAGGGAGAAGAAATACTGATACATATCGGAAAAACATTGGCCACTCCGGCCCCATGCACATTACTTTACGAACTTTTGACTCCTTTCGGGTTCAACAAAACGCAGATCAGAGACATATTCAACAGTCGGGACGCCTTATCCGGAAAACAATTTCTTTCCGAAAATTATACACTCGTAAAAGGCAGAACCTACTGGCGCATGTTTTGTCACACCACCCAAACGGTAACGAATATCGAAATTCCAAAACCGGGAGAATACACAATTAACGATAAACATTACCGATTCGAAATCATCCCCCGAACACCGGATTTCCAAATTCCGGACGATTCATCGATTGCCTGCCTGGATGCGGATAAACTCGGCTTCCCCTTGAAAATCAGAAATTGGGAAAAAGGAGATCGCTTTTGCCCGCTCGGTATGAAAAAACTACAAAAAAAAATAAGTGATTTTTTTATCGACCAAAAATTCAGCACCAAACAAAAGAAAGATTGCCTTCTCCTCTTATCCGGGGAACACATTGCCTGGGTGATCGGACATCGTCCGGACGAACGCTTCAAAATTATTTCTGTTACCCAAAACATCCTGAAAATCTCCGTATCGGACAAAACGGCAACGCAAAAAACGTAGCAAACGGATAGACATTCCAAAATACAAATAAAAAGAGGCCGAAGCCTCTTTTTAAACACACTAACAATAAATTTACTACACTTATAAAGCAATATATTCCTATATCGTGCTACAAATATAAAAACTTAAAACGTTTGCACAAAACATTTTTAAGAAAAAAAAGGAAAAAACTTACATTTTTTTGAGAAACAGAAGTATTTAATTATAAGTTATTATCTACTCTTGGCCTTTTTCTATTTCATTTAATTCTATTTGCAAGCCAGAAGCATACCCTGCTATTTTTAATTTTGATTTTTATTTCTACCTTTGTGACTATCATTGTTTTAAAACTTATCTGATCATGAAAAACAAAAAACGGATTATATACATCCTTATTTCATTACTTTTAGCCGGTCTGCTTTCATCATGTGCCATCGACCGTAAATGTCCGGCTTATACTCAGGCTCCTGCAAACACGATTTCACATACAGTCTGAGCTTAAAAACGACAGAATTGATTGTAATCGTTTGAGTTAATTTTTCTGTCGGTTTTAATTCCTTTATGCATATAATAAAATGCTTTATTATAAATTTGAGGAAAATTTTGAATTTGTATCACCTAATAAAACAACGAAAATGTCAAAAATTAAAGTTGGTATCAACGGATTCGGACGTATCGGACGTTTGGTATTCCGCGCTGCAATGGGCAGAAATGATATTGAGATCGTAGGTATTAACGACCTGATCGATGTAGACTACATGGTTTATATGTTGAAATACGACACGATGCACGGTCGTTTCAACGGAACCGCAGAAGCAAAAGACGGCAAATTGGTTGTTAACGGCCAAGCTATCCGCGTAACTGCAGAAAAAGATCCGGCAAACCTGAAATGGAATGAAGTAGGTGCTGAATACGTTGTTGAATCAACCGGTCTTTTCCTGACCAAAGAAAAAGCTGAAGCACATATCAAAGCCGGAGCAAAACGTGTTGTTATGTCAGCTCCGTCAAAAGACGATACCCCAATGTTCGTAATGGGTGTAAACAACAAAAAATATGCAGGTGAAACTATTGTATCCAATGCATCTTGTACAACCAACTGCCTGGCTCCGTTAACCAAAGTTATCAACGATAAATTCGGTATTATCGAAGGTTTGATGACCACAGTTCACGCCACAACCGCTACCCAAAAAACAGTTGACGGTCCTTCTATGAAAGACTGGAGAGGTGGTCGCGCTGCTGCCGGTAACATTATCCCTTCTTCTACCGGTGCCGCAAAAGCTGTAGGTAAAGTTATTCCGGAATTGAACGGTAAACTGACCGGTATGGCTTTCCGGGTTCCGACATTGGACGTATCTGTTGTAGATTTAACTTGTCGTTTGGCTAAAGAAGCATCTTACGATGAAATCAAAGCTGCTGTAAAAGAAGCTTCTGAAGGTGAATTGAAAGGTATTCTGGGATATACTGAAGAAGAAGTCGTTTCTTCTGACTTCCTGGGAGATGCCCGTACTTCTATCTTCGATGCCAAAGCCGGTATCGCTTTGAATAAAAACTTCGTGAAACTTGTTTCCTGGTATGACAACGAATGGGGTTATTCAAACAAAGTATTGGAATTGATCGTTCACATGTCTACCGTTAAGTAACAGAATTACCACAACGAAAATAAAAAAGGATACTGGTTTCAGTATCCTTTTTTTGAAACACTTACATCGGTTTCCCGGAGATTATTTCTATCACGGAGTGATTAAACTCCAAGCCCCTGAAAATGTACCAAATTTCATATTTACCCGGTAAAAACGGCATATTTACATAAGTCATAACGTTTAAGTTCATAAATCTCAATGAACTCTGCCCCTCATTCAGCTCAGCATCGCTGTATTTTACCATCTCTTCATGCCTTTGATCCCGCATCTTTTTCATCTGCTCACAAACATCAGGAGAAAGTGGTATCTTATTTCCTTCTTCTTCATCAAAAAGTTTCCCCGAAACGATCTTGTTCTGACTTACAATTCTTACATAGAACACCATGTCGTCCCGATACGCTTACCGACATCCTATCCGACCAACTGGAGGAGAAGCAGCGCCAGAAAGAAACCGTACGGAAAATGCAGGCAGACGGCATTCCCCTGACCAAAATTGCCGACTACCTCGGATTGTCTCAATACCAATTAAAAAAATAATCGGGAATTTGGAAGGTCAAAAGGAACAGGCAGACTGATTATGCATCACATCATCTCCTAAACACAATATTTCTACGAATCCGGACATTTCCCTGCATGAGAAAAGCCTCAGAGCCAATGGGCAACCAGAACAGATAAAACTCATTCATTTGTCCAGATACAATAAACCGGGGTTGTGATAAAGCACACCCCCGATTCAAAACACAGCCGGATATACGTTCATATAAATTGCAAATTGTAAATTGCCAGGCAACCTGATTCGTTATCAGATTTTCTAATCTAAAATCGTAAATCGTAAATCTAAAATTAAAAAGGTCGTATTCCAACGTTTTTATCTATATATTTTCCATTATTTACACAAAAAATCGATCTGTTTCTGAATAGCATGTGTACACACCGGACAGAACTGATCTGTTTTATGCAAATTATTCATCAGGCAGTTTTGCCAGGGCCGGTAAACACCTTTTTGTACGTATCCCCCGCCTTCATATACCCCTAAAGCCTGCATATCCTTTGTATTCAGCGGAGTCGGTATTTGTGTTTTAGCATCCAGCATACGGTACCAGTCTTTTCTCTCAAAATCAACCAATGTTGTCAGATTTTCTTCCCACGGTTCGACATCCAGCGGATACATGTCATTATAAGAAACATTCCCTACATATTCATCTCCCAATCCCAACAATACGTGCCCGAATTCATGTACATAAATTTTTCCCGTACGGGTCGGATGATGCGCCGCACTGATTCCATAAAAATTATAAATACCTCCTCCTCCGTATTTTTGGGTATTTGATAAAATATAGATATAATCATAAGGAACATGAGCTGCAATATCCCGTACATTCTGGAAGTCTTCCACCATTTGATAACGTTCCGAATCAAATGTATAATAAGCTCCCTTTAAAGCCGTCCTTCTCCAGATATGTTCCCCCGGTATGGTCACACCGCTTTCTTCTGACGGAGCCCATACGGCACGGATATTGAAACGGGAAGCATTTTCTTTATAAGGTGAATAGGTGAAAAATTCCCCGGCAAACGTATTGCACGCTTCCATAAATTTCTCTTTCTCGTTGGCAGAATATCCCTCCGGCAACAAGACAATATCCACCCGGTGTTCCGGATTCCCATTGTATCTTACCTCGAAAGTCTCGTATTTCGGAATAAATTTTCTAATAAAATAACTATTTACCCGAATATCATATTCGAATTTTTTCTCAAATTTTCCTTTCTTGTTTCTGGCATATAATTCCAATTTCACATCTTTTTTAGGAAACGGGAACACTACGGATTCCGGCATACATTTGGATGTTTCCATCGCCTCGGGAGTCGTTTGCCACTCATTAAAAAGTGTACAATACGAACGGGAATAGAGCAACTCTCCACTAGCGGCATCCCATATCTTAAACATCTGATTTCCGTAACCGGAATCATCGATCAAAGAAGTCTTGGAACCGGCCCAATAAGGCTCTTCTATCAACTCGTCAAAAAAGTAATTTTCAGATTCCTGATTTCCGCAATGATAAAAATCAAAACGCATTGTCTTATCCTGAAAATACTTATCGAACTGCGCATCGGCAGAAAAACTGACAGCCCATGCAAAAAACAAAGAAAAAAGGAATTTATTCATAACGTTACAATTGATTTTCAGCAAAAATAATGATTAATATGAATAAAAAAGAGATTGCCGCGAGACAATCTCTTTTTAACTTTATTTTTTCCCATACTCCCAATAAAGCATCAGCAAGTGTGCCGAAGACCAACTGAAATGAGGGGCTTTCAAAAGTCCTCCGTCATGGGTTCCGTAATTTTCATGAATAGGAGCTCCCTCCGTCAGTCCCTGCAACCGGGTAAACACCTGATCGGTATATGTATCCGCTTCTTTTATATAGCCATACTTCCGGATACCGGAAATACCGAAATACACCTGATCCAACCAAATCGGACCTCTCCAGTATCCTTTCGGTAAAAACTTCGGGTGATCGGCAGCCAAAGTCGGGAAAGGTATATAAGTCGAAAACTTACTGGTATCTGCAATGATCTTCATGGCAGCCTCCACTTGTTCTTTGGAAGCCAGCCCCGTCCATATCGGCGTCCAACCTTCAGGTCCTTCCACCCTTACCAAATCTCCGTTCAAAACCCGATCAAAGAAATAACCTTGTTGCGGATCGAAAAAATAAGTCCGGATTTTTTCACGATAATCGGGCTCCTCAAAGCTTTCACCGATTATTCCGGCCATCTCTTGTAAAAGCTCGTATTCATATCCCAGATAAGCATTCAAATCGACAGATTCCTGATTAAAGCTCCAGGCATTCTCAGCATTCCGGACCATAGTGGCCTCGTCAAAGCGAACCGCATTATCCATACCGCTCTCCCATTTAGCGGCTTCTTCGGTTCCGTCAGTTGCACCGAACTCACAAATACCGTTCCGGTCATGATCCCGGTATTGATACCACCAACGGTAATATTTCAACAATTGAGGATACATTTCATGGATAAATGCCGTATCTCCCGTATGACGAAACACTTCCATCACAGCCCAGGCTGCCAAAGGCGGTTTGCTATCGCGATAATTATTTTCACGTTTATCGCTATAGATACAATCGGCTATCATTCCGTACTCATCCTGATAATCGAACATGGAACGAATTTGATTCTTTGCCAATTCAGGCTCAAAATGTACGGTTGCAACGGCCTGTTTCCAGGTATCCCAAGCCCAAAAGCCGACAAAATATCCAACGGCATGTGAAGGCACCATTCCGTCATGCAGCATATCTCCCTTACTGCTCCGCCAATTAGCCAAAAGCGTTACCATCGCCTTCACGGCTACGCGGTCATAAGCAGCAGGCATATCTGTCCGCAAAACACTGGAAAGGTAATTGTTCCATCTGCTGCAATGAGCCGCCTTTTCGGCTTTTATGTTTTCCAGGATTGTTTCAGCCACCGGTAATCCGGCTTCCATTTCCTCCTTCGTATTAAAAAAGGAGAAAACAGCCGCCCGCACATCGGCAACCTGCTTAAATGAAGCTTTATATACGGAAGACATTTGCATCAATTCCGCATCGTTCTGAAAAGTCACCGCAGCAACTTCTCCCCGAGGCAAATAAATGATCAGACTTTTATCACGGACTTCCACCGTATCGTCTTCATCCCAAAGTTTCCCCTCGAAAAACCAGTCGATCTTCCGATTGCTTTCACATACGAGCAAGGCATGATTCTTATCTGTAAAAAAGAGCCGCTGAACTATGCGGATATCCGAGAAACTACTCTGCATATACAGTTGTCCCGGGAAATAAGCCATACTGTCAGCCTGAAAAGCTTCCGGTGAAACGACTTTGCCGTTATCAATAAATCCCGGTCTTACCAATGAGCGGCTTAACCAATGACGATTATCCAAATCGAAAGGACCGCAAAATCCATTCGTAAATTTCTCTGCCGTCGGGAGCGTAAACCCCATCCAGGCACCCTGATCGGTAAACCAACCGGCCCCTCCACGAATTGTTTCAGGCGTGTAATTGATGTCCAAAATGTTCGGATACTTCAGGGCCTGTTCTTCTTTACAAGCTTCGTTACGGCAACATCCGAACGCTGCTAAAGCCACAAACCCAATCCACCAGAATTTTTTCATTGCATTTATTTTTTAACCTAACTATTTTATTTCTACTTCCCGTAGCCTTTTTTAGAAAGCTTTAAAGGCTCGTCTCCGGACCGTAAAGGTACGATCGTAAAGGAATAATGCTTATTATCCGGAGTAATCGTATATTCTGGATGCGTTTGCGCTCCCCAGGATGTATCTCCGCCGACCCCCATCTGCTGTAAATCGATATTGAACCATACCATATCCTGTTTCAGGATACTCCCGCCGTGCTTTCTTTCAACATTCGGGCTAACATGCATAATATCCTGCATCGGGAAATTCCAGGCGCTCACATTCAATGGTTGTGCCCCGATAACCAATATCCCATTTCCGTCATTATTCCGTAAAGCACACCAGCGTACATCCGACTTATTGGCCGTTTCCTGCGGGCGCACATAAGGATGAAATTGCTCCCACACCGTAGCTTTATATAAATCGATATCGGCAGAAGACTTCCGGTCGAAATAGTTTTCATGCGGTCCGCGTCCGAACCATGTCATCTGATCGTATTCACTCTGCAATATCATCCGCATCCCGTAACGAGGCATTTCAGGCAAAGCCTTCTGTCCGGCCAGAAATACATTGTCGACATTCACGGCTCCGTCTGCATATACAGTATATACGACCTTATACACAGAAGCCTGTTCCGGCATCCGATAAACAGCGGATACAATCACCCGGTTACCGGAGGAATGAGTTTCCAGTTGCTGCAAAACCATCTCCTTACCTGCATTCAGCCAGGTCCCACACCGTTGCATCATACGATTGGCAACATCATTATCCGTTTGTGCCCGCCAGAAATTAGCGCGCAATCCTTCTTTCAACATTTCTTTCCCGTCATATTTCAATCCGGTAAGGTCTCCGGTTTCTTCCGAAAAACGAACTTCAAAAGTCGCACCGGAAACCCGGATTTGCTTATTCTCCTTCGTCAAAGCCAGAGTGCCTTCAATTGCAGGTGCAACAGGTGCCAATACCTCCACCGGCAATAAGAATTGTTCACTGGCTGCCAGATGACCTTGAGGTACAAGGTCGGTTGCTTGTTTGGTACGGGCCTCAAGATGTAAGAAATATTCCGTACCGGCCAACGGTTGTAAAACGGGTAGCGGCAGTTCCACTATTGCAAACCCGTGAGGTTGCACCTCCGGTACATTTAAAACACCTTGTGCTACCACCTTTCCGTCAGCTTTTATTTTCCAGATAAAATCGTAGACACCGGAAGTCACAAAATCATTCCGGTTGGTTATTTTCAGACGATTGGGCTGGAAAGGCTCACCGGCGAAATGGATGCCCTGATACACCTTTTTCACTTCCCAGATATGGGGATGTAAGAAACGGTTGGCAGCAACCAATCCGTTAGCACAGAAATTAGAATCGTTTTTCACGCCCACATATCCCATATCACCGCCGTATCCCCAGATCGGATTCCCGTTTTTATCTTTTATAGCAAAAGTTTGGTCAACCCAATCCCAGATAAAGCCCCCCTGCAATTGATCGTACTTGTATACAAGGTCCCAATAATCCTGCAGATTTCCGACACTATTTCCCATTGCATGTGCATACTCGCACAAAATCAATGGTTCCAAACGTCTTTGATTGGCATGTTCGCGTAAACGCCATATCCGGGCATACATCGGACAATAAATGTCGGTCGCGCCTTCACGGCCCGAACCTTCATATTGTACCGGACGAGTCGTATCCCGTTGTTTGGTCCAGTGATACGTTGTTTCGAAATGCTCTCCGTAACCGGATTCATTTCCCAAAGACCAGGTAATGACGGATGTATAGTTTTTGTCCCGTTCTACCATGCGGCTCATTCTTTCCATAAATGGAGTTATCCACTCCGGAGTAGTTGCCAATGTGCCGACTTCAGTATCTTCCATACCGTGTGACTCCAGATTGGCTTCATCAACCAGATAAATACCATATTCATCGCACAATTCGTACCACTCTTCTATATTCGGATAATGACTGCAACGTACCGCATTGATATTGAATTGCTTCATCAAAGTGATATCGTGTAGCATACTTTCATAGCTGACACTTCTTCCTTTATACGGATCGTGCTCATGACGATTGACCCCTTTGATAAAAACAGGCACCCCGTTCACCTGCAACATGCCGTTACGGATTTCCACCGTCCGGAAGCCCAAGCGATGAGCCACAGATTCGGTCACTTTACCCGTAGGATTCAACGTATTGATTACCAATGTATACAATTCCGGCGTTTCAGCCGTCCATCTCCGGGCATCCATCACCTTTTTCGAAAATACATGCAAGGTATCCGAAACGGATTTTACTGCCGATTTTTCCGAAAAGATCACCCGGTCCTTGTCCAGCAATTTCACTTCAAAAGCAGTCCCCGGTGTCAGTCCCCGTTTTTCAGCCATTACTTTCACCTGAAAATCCCCGTTCCGGTAATTATCTACCAATTGCTGTGAAATTTCAAAATCACGCATACGCGACAACGGACGGGCGATCAGCCATACGTCACGCTCAATACCGCTATATCTCCAATAATCCTGACATTCAAGGTAGGAACCGTCACTGTAACGATATACCTCTACAGCCAATTTATTTTTTCCCTTTTTCACCAAGCGGGTAATATCAAATTCCGCCGGTAAACGGCTGTCTTCACTATATCCGACAAATTCCCCGTTTAACCAGCAATAAAAAGCCGATTCAACACCGCCGAAATGTAAAATAATATCTTTACCCGTCCAGTTTTCAGGCAATGTAAATTCCCGGATGTAAGATCCGACAGGATTATAATCTGCCGGGATATGAGGCGGATTTGCCGGGAAAGGATATTTTGTATCCGTATATATCGGAGCATCGAATCCTTGTAATTCCCAACTTCCCGGAACCTCTATCTTGTTCCATCCTTTGGTCTTAAACCCTTTTTTATAAAAATCCTGCGGACGGCTGGCCGGATTTACGGAGTATTTAAATTGCCATATACCGTTTAGGGATACCCGCGAAGCAGCCTTCCGTTCCTTAGCAACAGCATCAGCCTCTTTGGTATAGGGAATAAAATGAGCATGCATCCGCTCCCGGTTTATTTGATTAACAGCCGGATTTTCTCTTTCCATTCCTGTGTACTGCGCTTTTCCGACAAAACAAGACAGTAGAACCCATACAATGAAGATATATCTTTTCATCTCAAATCCATTAAAAATTACAACATCTATCCCATTATAGCAACTTTAGGTCGCCATTCTATATATTTTCCCAGTTGATAAAAATCAGATCGTACAAAAAAAAGTAACCAGAAAAGGTACGGTAAAATCTACCGTTATACCGTGAAAAATCGATACAACGACAAATTCCTTACCTGAAGTCTGGGTGATAATCGGTAAAGTCGTATCCATTGTCGTCGCTCCTCCCACAGATATAGGCGCCAGTTTCCCAAAGTAACGCACCAAAAAGGGGGCAGCCAGCAATGTCACCAACTCCCGGATAATATTGGAAGCCAAAGCGATTGTCCCCAGCTCGGCTCCCTTATATTGCGTAATAAAAATAGAAGACAACGAATAGTAACCAAATCCGGAACCTACAGCCAGGCAATCAGTCATGCTTCTGTGCTGCAAGAAAAAGCTAATCAAGGCAGAACCGCCCAATGTTCCCAGGATTGTTCCCAGCGGAACCAATGCAATTCTTATGTTTTGCTGCCGCAATGCCCGCAATGCTTTTTTATCACTTCCAATACTGACACCTACCAAAAACATCAAAACATACAAAGCATACAAAGTCGGATCATTTTCCGTAATAAAACCCGGCATCTCAACAAATCGTCCGAGTACAACTCCCAGTACAAAAAAAGTTACTATAATTAAACTTCCTAACATATATTCCCCACGTTTAAAACAATTCCTCTGATTCAAATGACGAATGAGGATTTCTTTTCTAATTGATGACTTTTGACAATGATTATTTCTTTTATTGCCAATTCGTAATCTTTTTTATTTTGAAAAATAAAATTTATAAATCCCCCAGGCACACAATACACTCCCGACAATAGCTCCGAATGTAATAACCAGAGCATCTAAGCCTATCGTATCCAGATTATCCATAATCTGATCGTTTGTACCTACACTCAATCCTAACAAAAACAATAAGGCGAATATGGCAAGAGTAATCAGTTTCTGAACAAATTTCAGATTTTTCTCCCGGAACAAATATCCCAACAGGATACCACTTACCATTAATCCTATTACTATCAGCATAATTTCAGTATGACGTTATATAAAACGCACGCAATTTACAATTTTTTTTAAAAAGTGGAATGCCCCAAAAGCGGGACATTCCACCCAGCCTAATCTAACTATTTTTTTATCTGTCCATTTGAATCAATCTCACCTTGCGGAGTAAACAGGAAGTTATGGCGCGAGGGATCGAATCCGGTACGACTGACAGCTTCCAGTGCTGACTTCACTTTTCCCCAACGGCGTAAATCATAGAAACGGTAGTTTTCCAGTGCAAATTCTACAATACGTTCGTGTTCGATCTGTGCTCTTACTTCTGCCTGAGAAGAACCTTTCATTCCCGGCATATTGGCACGAGCCCTCAATTCATTAATGATCGGCTTAGCCAATTCCGGATGATTTTGCTCATTCAATACCTCTGCCCGCATCAACATCACATTAGCATAACGCATCAACATGATATTCATTGCCGTTTCGTCAGGCACCATTGCAGATGCATCTATTGGAATAAATTTCCTAAATACCGGCTTATTATAGGCCGTCGTTAAATCAGGATAATATTTACCATCCGTACCCTTTTTCCATTCACAGAACCAGTAATCATAGTTTTCTCCCATGACTTTACCATTATCATCATTGAAATAATCATCCTGAAAAAATAAAGTAGAATACATACGGGAATCATATCCACCCAAGGTCGAAACTTTTCCTTCTTTTTTAAACTCTTTTACCAATCCGTCTGAGGGTAAAATACCTTCCCAACCGCCAAGTTCCTCCGAAGCAACCCAATAGTGCATCTGATGCTTATAATAAGCATTTCCGGAAGTTACCGGTGAAAACTGAATTTCAAAAATAGATTCGCTTGAATTCTCATTCGTTCCGTTAAACATTCCCAACCATTGGTTCATCGGTACCAAGCTATAACCTACAAAATTTTCAGGTTTCAATGCCTCTGCAGCCGCTGTCAGAAATTCGTCTCTCCGAGCCGTTTCTTCATAAGAACGGGTCAAAAGAGCATATCCCAGATAAGCATTTGCAGCAGCAGAAGTTGCCCGTCCTTTATCGGAAGTCCCACGTGTCATCGGTAATTTAGAGGCTGCATATTTGAAATCCTTCACGATAAAATCCCAGGCATAATCCCGAGGAGATAAGGCTTTATCGATATCTGCCTCAGAAGTGATGTATTTTTCCCGTACAACGATCTTTTCCCAATTCAATAACAATTTCATGTGATAATAACCTCTCATAAAGCGGGCTTCGGCAATAATACGCTCCTGCATTCCTTGTTCAAATACGGCAGGGTCCATAGCTCCGACTTTATCTATTACCTGATTGGAATAACTCAATCCCCAATAATTATAATTCCATAAATAAGCAGGAAGGCTGCTACTGGCATTGTAGGTAAAATTAAAAATAGAGGTCATATAACCATAACCGGAAGCTCCGGGGCCCATGGAAATCATATCTTCCCGGAAAGGTTCCAAAGTATAACCGTATTCGTGAAATCGCCATCCGCCTCCATTATATAACTGCGAGTAAGCGGCCGACAAGCCGGATAAAGCTGCCTCCTGAGTTGTCCAATAGTTACCGGAAGTCGATTGATCTGGAGATTCAACTGACAGAAAATCCTCACATCCGGACAACCCTAATACCAGCAAAGGTACATATATCAGATTTAATATTTTTTTCATATCTATCGATTTTATAAGTCCGTTTAATTAAAATGTCACCTGCAATCCGAATACGCACGATTTGGTAAACGGATAAATACTACTGTCGATACCGGTATTCAATACCTCTTCTTGAGCAAATTCTGGATCTACACCACTGTATTTAGTCCAAGTCCATAAATTATCTGCACTTACATATACCCGAATCTTCTCCATATTGATTTTGTTCAACCAGGCTTTCGGCAGAGTATAGCCTAACTGTATCTGACGTAAGCGGATAAAATCTCCGTCTTCCAGAAAACGATCCGACTCGCGCTTATTTTGGTTCGGGTCACCCAATACGGCACGCGGCATATTGGTATTCCGGTTTTCAGGAGTCCAGGCATTTAAGGTCGAAGAGAACATATTATAGATTTCATCCATACTTTCCGATCTTACCCGGTTGTAATTGTATATTTTATGGCCCCAACCGCTACCGAATAAAGCTGAAAAATCAAATCCTTTATATTCAAGGCCTAAGGAAAGGTTAGCTTCTACTTTCGGCGCACCACATCCCATAGCCACTTTATCAGCTGCATCAATCTCTCCGTTTCCATTATTATCTTTAAAACGGATATCTCCCGGTTTGGCATTCGGCTGAATCAGCTTACCGTCTTTACTATGTGCATATACTTCCGCCATGTTCTGGAATATACCGTCCGTTTCATACAGATAAAATGTTGCTATTGCCTTGCCTGATCTGGTTTGTGTTGCACTGTAACTACCGTATAAGATCTGATTTTTATTTGCCATCTCTTTCACTTTATTTTTCATGAAAGCGATATTAAATCCGGCATTCCAGTTTAATTCACCCCGGCTTTCCCGATAATTGATATCCAATTCGATACCGGTATTCTGCATCGTTCCCACATTCAAGGTTGGGTCTCCAATACCGGCAGAAGGAGCCAGCACTTTCGGGATCAACAAATCCCGAGTCTTATTATTGTAATAATTCACATAACCGGATAACTTACCGTCAAACAACGCATAATCTAAACCGATATTCATTGACTCACTGGTTTCCCACTTAACTCCCCGATTCTCCATCATATTGGCTATAGTAGCAACCCAAGGGTTTTTACCGGTTCCTTGTACATATCCCAGACTTCCGCCGTTTCCTTGCGTCATCAACGCCAAATATTCATAAAGTTTCAAGCGTCCTTCATTACCCAATTGTCCCCAGCTTCCTCTTAATTTCAAATTGGAAATAATTGTATTTTTCGGGAAAAATTCTTCTTCACTGATTCTCCAGCCTACAGCCACAGAAGGGAAGGTTGCCCATCTAGACTCAGGTCCGAATTTAGAAGAACCGTCGCGACGTACCGTTACCTGTAACAGATAGCGATCGGCATACGAATAATTGATACGTCCAAAATAAGATAAACGATTATATTCAGTCCGAGTTCCTTCACCCGTATAGGTACCGCCAACTCCTGCATTCGGAGTATTCCAGTTCGGATTCGGGAAACCAGCCGGTTCATCCTTTCCGTCCACTGTCGTTTTTCCTTCTACATTTAATCCATCATAACTGCTCCTATCCATTTGAACAGAAACACCGACCATAGCCGTCACAGCATGCTTTCCAAATTTATCATTAAATGTTATATAGTTATCAATCACTTGGCTTTGCCAATAAGTACGTTTCTCATATACATAGGGATATAGGTCTGGTTGTGTCGGACTGGCAATATAATCCGGTGCATTTTCATAATACTGTGTATTCGTTCCATTATAGTAGTATGATGTCTTAAATTGCAACCATTTTGTAAAATTAGCTGCTACCGCAAAACTAGCTACCACATCCTGTACTTTTGTTTTATTATGTCTGAAATGTGCATCCGCTACAGGATTCCGCGTAGAAGCCAAACCGTCTGTCGTACTGGCTATACCATAACCGTATTTCTGTGTCGGATCCAACACCGGAGTCAAAGGACTGGAACGGTAGACTTCCGATAAAGCAAAATCAGGATTATTGTATTTTTTAGCTGTGTAAGCTAAATTAGCCGAAATATCAAAAATTGATTTTTTCGTATTAATCTTCATACGTCCATTCTGCATCAAGAAGTCATTATCCAAAACAATTCCCTGTTCATCGTAAACATTAGCTGAAATAGAGAATTGAGTTACATCTCCACCTCCTCTGACAGAAACACTATGGCTTTGAGCAAAACCAGTACGGAACACTTCGTCCTGCCAGTCGGTATTGGCTCTGGGATCTTTGGTTACATACCCCGGCATGGGCTTCTGAATCGGAGCATATTTATTGTATTCGTCATGCATCATTTTTCCCAATTTCCGGAAACCTTCAGCATCCAGCATATCGAAAAGATTGGTCACTTTTTTGATGGAAACATACGAATTGATATCGACTTTCACCTCTCCTTTTTTACCACTTTTCGTCGTAATAATCACCACTCCGTTAGCAGCAACCGATCCGTAAATCGCTCCGGCAGCACCGTCCTTCAAAATCTCCATAGATTTGATATCCTGAGGTGCCAAAGTTGAAATATCTCCGGGAAAACCATCAATAATATATAAAGGCTCACTGCTGCCATAAGTACCGACACCCCGAATCTTTACAGAAACACCCTGTCCTGCCAAACCGCCGTAACGGGCCACACTGACACCCGGTACCTGTCCCTGCAAAGCTTCTGCTGGATTAATTGTCGATTTATTAGCCAACGTTTCCCCATCGACGGAAGCAATCGCACCGGTCAAATCACTTTTTTTCAACGTACCGTACCCGATCACCACCACTTCTTCCAACTGCTCTATATCTTCCAATAAAGTGATTTTAAGATTGTTCTGTCCTGTTACCGGAACTTCCTGTGTTTTATAACCGGTAAAAGACACGACCAATACGTTTCCTTTATCCACGATCAATTCAAAATTACCGTCAATATCAGTAGCGACACCGTTAGTCGTCCCTTTGATCAGGATATTTACGCCGGGAATTGTGATTCCCTTATTATCAACCACCGTACCCTTCAACGAATAACTTTGCGCCATTGCCCCGAAAGGTATAAACCAAACGAGCATCATAAGCAGTACTTGTTGCAAGTACTTCATCTTACCTATTGCTTTATTTTTCATGCTATATTATTTAGATTTAATATTTATCACTTTTCCGATACCGTCTGTCCGGCTTTGATATCGTATCCCCACGCATCGTAAGCTATTCCATCCACCTCACATTCACCGCCGGCAGATACTGTAATTTTAATCCAGGCATTGCAAATCTTTCCGGACACTTTACCGGACAGGCTGATTTTCGCACCGATATAAGCTGTTTTTCCTTCCCATTCCGTATAGGCTCCGGAATACAATACCGGCATATATACGTAATTAGCATCATCCGCCCATTCAGGATTAGCAACCCAAGACGCACCTTCTCCAATTACAGCCCCTTCTTCCAGCGGTGTGATATGGATCAAATCGCCTTCTGCCACACCGATAATATCCTGTCCGTAATTGTCAAAATGAATTCTCTTGGCACTGGGAGCTGTTCCAACTGCAACAGAAGTCTGGAAGAAACCGGCAACCTGCACTTCATTGAGCATAACAGCCAACCAATTCTGTTTATCCATATCTACGGTACCTTTAAAATCGGCAATATACACAATCGTATTGTCCGGTTCTGGTTCCGGTTCCGGTTCCGGCTTCGGTTCTTCAACCTTTTCTGCCTCCACAGGAACTTCTAAATTCAAATGAGAAACCTTGGCATTCTGAGACATAAAATCGATCTTTAAAAGTTTTGTCATACCTGCTTCTACTGCATCAGCTTCCACTGTACAACTAAATTCAAAAGAACGCTTTCCTTTTTCTATCGTAAAATGTTCCCGGGAAAAGGTCACTTTATCAGCACTCACCTCACTATTATCAGCAACCTTTACTTCAAACCCGATGGCTTCCGGAGATTTCGCATCGACAGCCACACTCAACTGAACCGTTGCAGCCTCCGTCGCTCCCTGGGCAAAGAAAACTTTGGCAGGCACCGCTGCCGCTGCCGAACTCACTTCCTTCAAATCAATGGCATTATCGTCATCACTACAGCCCTGAATAATCAGAAAACTGCACACAACCAATAACGCTTGTAAAACATACTTTTTCATTTGTTCTGGTGTTTATATTTATTGATAATAAAAAATCGTTACGCAAAAATAGAATGGCAACTACACAATCGTTTTAAATTTTACACATTCCGAGCCTACAAAAAGCTATTTTACAGGTATTTTAAATCTACACGTCACAAACCAATATACTATAAACCAATAAAATAACTTTTTGCAGAAATCTACATTTCAGATATTTTTCAAATACGAAATAAAAATTTACTCGGGATCAGAAATAAACAATGTATAATCTTCAAATTCGCCGGAATCAATATAACCGCATCCCCCATTATCGATATCTGTATCGGGTTTAGCAAAGAAACCGACCCGGATACCGGTCAGACCGACCGACGCATCCGCCGGAATAGTAATCTCACCTGTCAACGGATTAGCAGCAGCAGCTTTATCCATATCCCGACGCAAAATAAGTTCGTCTTTCCCGTCAAAACGCCCGTCCCGGTTCCAGTCGATAAAGAATACAATTTCATAAATATCCCCATCTCCTGTTTTCCACCAATCCGGAGTCAACTTGTAGCTATAGGTTTCCCCTTTTACCGCTTCTCCCCGAATATCAGAATAATTCACAACGGCAGAATTCCCATAATAGTCGGCAGCATCGGCAGTCAAAACCGCATTGTTGATGCCGGCAAATTCAAACCCATTGATTCCGGCATACATACCCCAGTTCGACTCGGGCAAACAATATTCCGGACGCGGAGAACGAATAGCTCCCATCGTAATATTGCATACGATATAAGAGGTATCGGCAAAAACGGCATCAGAACTACTCATATCGATACGGATTTTTTGTGCGTCCCCATCGGCAAAGTTTTCCTGCAAAATAATCAGTTTCCCATATGTTTTGCTATTGCCTTTACCAATCCACAGGGTAGACTTTTCTATCCTAAAATGCTTATTCAGCTTAGCCGTTGTCTCTCCGTTTACCGATAACAAAATATGTGTATCCTCGTTTACCGGACGGTCGGCTATAACATCAAATACGACCGGGATATCCTTATCCTGCAACACAACATCCCGCATATGAAGTCCCCCTACCGTCAATTTCACCGCAGGTGCAGGCGTATCGCTCTCACACGAAAAAAGCAGAGCGGCAAGCGGAATCAATACTAAATATATTCTTTTCATATCTCTAATTCTTAATTGTTAATTTACCTATTTGTCAGCCGTCTGATTGCCCGGGAACACTCCCCATGATACAACCAAACGCTCGACAAATAATCCCTTAATCCCTGTTCATCTTGAAACCCAATGATATTTCAAATGACTTTTTGGACAAATCCGACAATTCCCCGGTATTGATTCCATAACAAGCTCCTACCGTCAACATTTTAATAACCTCTACGTTCGCCATAATATTTATCCCCTGGTTTTCACGGTAAGTTGCACCAACTCCGGCCAGATTCCGGTAACCGAACATCGCCCCGGCTTCGTAAAAATTATCAAATTTATTATTGTAGCAATACATCGCCAGCGGACGGATGTACCAGTTTTTAGAGACGGAAATATCATAGGAGCCGGTGAAATAACAATTGGCCATATTCGTTTCATCCGCATAAAACGAAATATACGAACTGGCGCCAACCACTAATCTTTTCCAACGGTAAGTCAAACCGAATCCTCCGATAAAATTACTTCTATCGTAATTTTCAAGTACCATACCATTATCGCTGTTAACGGCATCTTCTAACGAATAATGCCACATTTCCGCTCCCAGATACAGACCGAATCCCAGATAGGATTGCTCACTTATCCGGATATTTACATCGGCATTCGCTCCGATGATGTTGTTATGCCGGTGTCCTACTTTTTCGAAATCACCTTTAACACCGACTCCGACAAATTTATTGAATCCATAACGGGCATTGAATCCGGTTGTTTTCGGAGCCCCTTTAAAGCCCGACCATTTTTCACCATACAATACCAGTGCACTGATACCTTTCTGACCGCTCTCGTAAGAGGGATTCACCAACTCCGGATGTTTCGCCAATTCCAGGTATTGAGATGCCGTTTGTGCCCAGATAGTTCCTGCCATACAGCAAGCTACTATTACCAATATAATTTTTTTCATTGTTACTTACTTTATCGTTTAAGCAGCAGGGAAGCAGGTTACAGGCAAAAGCCCGTAACCCGCTTTTGCTTTTATTTTCTGATCACTTCCACGAAGCTCTTAACAGCCTGAGGTTTACCATTCTCTACATACTTCAAGATATAGTAATAAGTACCGGCAGGCAGGTCTCTCATATCGAAATCATCGTAATAATCTTTGGTTTCATAGATAACGACTCCCTGCTGATTGTACATCACCAGACTCTTCTTGATCCCGGCCAATTCCGGAATACGGAAAATACAATCATGTGTACCGTCGGATACGACCAAGTCCATGATCTTCATATCGGCCCCCTTACGAACAATCTGCATTGTTGCCGTTTTGTATCCGCGATAATTCTGATCCTGGATTTCAGCAAACACCGTATATTCGCCCGGAGCATAGGGTAACTGTGCGAAACCGTTGTAAGTCACATCCACAGCCAATCCGGCAGGATTCGTTTCAACAGCAGCCGTTTTCGTATTCCCGTCATAGGTAAAACGCAAATCGGAAATGCGAACGACAGCCAACGCTTTGGTAATCTCCATTTCACCGGTCGTAACAATGTCGTAATTTTCATCGATAATCTGAATAGCATATTCGTAAATACCGCCGTCGACAACCGTATTCGTCACTTCTCCGTCTTTCCGGTAAATAATCTCATAATCCAGATTTTCCGGAACAGTCGTAAATTCCAGATCGTGATGATTACCGTCATAAACAAATCTGTCTTTTTGAATCTTCACTTCCGGTGCAGCCGGTTTAATAACCATAGTTTCCCAAACAACACCTTCGTAATTTACATCCGTAATCGTAGCGATGACAGTATGTTCTCCGACTTCTACCGCACCTTCCTCACTTCCGTTATAAGTAACTCTCGTTTCAAGGTCTGCCGGTATAGTCTTCACCTTAGCAACATATTTCGGAGTACCGTCAAAGATGTATTCCCGTTCCAGTATAATGCTTACAGTTCCGTCTATTTTCCGGATAGCAAATTCGGTTTCCAAAGGTTCTGCCATATAATTATCGGCTTCCAACTCGGCAATCAACACATAATTACCGCTATTCTTCGGCTCAGCCACCTCTACACCGTTCTGCATATATTTCACCGTTACCATATCTTCATATCCGGCAGGAACAGTAGTAACCTCTGCCTTCAATGTCTCACCGGTATAATTCTGACGTAAATTGGAAGCAACGATCTGAATCGGCATTTTACGTATTTCCAACTGAGCATGAACATCCTCCACGCTATACGGAATCGTTCCGGCATAAGACGCAGTTACATCGTAGATACCGGCATCTTTCGGAGTTACTTCCACACCGTTCTGCTTGTATTCGACACGGATATCATTTTTCAATTCAGACGGAGTAGCTGTAAAATCAATCGATTTTACCTGACCGTCATACTCCTGCACCAGATTATCCAATTGAATAGCGCCGAATGCCTTGGAAGTAATAGTCAGTACTTCACTCTTGACACTTCTGTTTCCATCGGCATCTTCTGCAACCAACGTTACCATGGCAGCTCCTTTCACCTTGAAACTTACAGTCGGATTCGTCTCAGTCGAAACAGCAGGCTCTCCGTTGTCAAAAGTCCATGTATAGTTTACAGCAGCAACCGAACGGTTGGTAAAACTTACCGGTTCACCGACAGCAGCGGCTTTGGCACTGGCCATAAAATCAGCCTTGATAAATTCTCTGGCTTCGATAAAAGCCGGCATTACTTTCGTATCGGTCTTTCCGAATTCATCCGTTACTTTCAGGGTTACATCGTATTTTCCAGGCGTTGCATAAGTTACAACCGGATTTTCCATTGTACTGGTAGCCGGAACACCACCTTCAAATGTCCATTCCAAAGATTGAATAGTAGCAGTTGCCGTAGAAGTCGAAGCAAAGTTTACTTCTTCACTTACTGCACATAACGTTTTATCCGTTGTAAAATCAGCCGATACTTTGGCCAAGTTGACTACGATAAAGCGATTTTCCTGCAACGTCTTTGCCGTTCCCCCCTGAGGCGTTACAACAACCTGTACATCATAAGCGCCTGCAGCTGCATAGCTGACAACCGGTTGTGCTTCAGTACTGGTAGTGGTCTTAGCTCCTGCAAATGTCCAGGCGTATGCAGCACCTTCCGGAGCCCCTTCTACACTCAGGATTACCGTTTCGTTTTCACGTACTGCCGGTTTATCGGCAACGATATTCATCACCAATTCGTCATCCCCTCCTGCAGCTCCGATACGTACGGCATATTCTTCAATTGCATACGGACTACCGCAGGCTAATAATGGATTATTTGCAATGTCCTCATTAAAATAATCAGTAGCAAGCCGCATTCTCAATACTCCTTCTGCAGCACCGGCAGGTACTGTAATCGTTCCGGTTGCCGGGTCCGACTCTTGATCTGCTCTGAAAGCTAACACACGCTCAGTTGCATCGTCAAAATGTCCATCGTTATTCCAGTCAACCCACACATAGATACCAACAGGCCAATTTGAATTCTTAGCTTGCAAAGTATATGAAACATTTTGTCCTTTTTCCATAACAAAAGGAGCATTTCCGGTAAAATCATGATAAAATTGTGTTCTGTCCACATCATTACTGATATCCCCGAACTGCACCTTCTTTATTGTAGCCCATTCGGTATACGACCCTGTCGGCATACAATCAGCAGGTTTCATTGCAGAAACAACAATCACAACGCTTTTCGTCTGCGTTTCTCCGTTACCGGTCACAGTCAATGTAACCGTATACGTACCGGCAGCCGCAAAAGCATGTGTTGCATTTTCAGTCGTAACAGTTCCCGAACCGTCACCGAAATCCCAACTATAAGTTTCAGCCCCGATCGAGGTATTTGTAAATACAACATCCGTACCGCTGTTCACCTTTGTCGACGAAGCGGTAAAAGCAGCTCTCAGCAAGAAAGGGTTCACTGTAATGTAATTGCTCTTCTTCACTGTACGCTGTGATCCGTCGTTTAACGTAGCAACCAAGGTCACGTCGTAACTGCCGGAAGTTGCATAACTGACAGCCGGCGTTGCCACAGTAGAGGTTGCAGGCGTGCCGCCCTCGAAAGTCCATGAGTACCCTGTCACCGAGCCGGTTCCTGTTGCAGATGCACTGAAATCGACAGCCGATCCTGCGAAGACTTCCATTGGAGTAGCCGTAAAATCAACATTTACCTCAGGAGCTTTCTCTCCGACCGTGATAAAATCATACATCGTAATATTCTTCTTCACTCCACCTTCCAAGGTCAATTCCAAAGTAACATCGTATACACCTTCTGCTGCATAAGTCACTTCAGCCGGTTTCCGGTCCGTACTTTGAGCCGGCGTTCCGCCATTAAATGTCCATTTATAACCGGTCACATTCTCATCGGTAATCTGATTGACAAAAGCGGTAAACTGTACGGGTTCGGCAATTGCCGGATTGGTATTGTCCGCCACGATATAGCCGGTCGGACGTTCCTTCTTTACGATAACCGTATAATCTTCCAGTTCTCCCATACTTTCCATTTGATCACACGGAGTACGGTAGTTGTAATAAGAGGTACGCACCCGCATACGGGTTGCTCCTTCTTTGGCATCTGCCGGTACGGTTATCATGATTTCGGCAGGTTTTGCATCATCCTGATAACGGGCAATCGTTTCGGTTGCTTCGTCGAATGTACCGTCCTGATTCCAATCCACCCAAGCCATTACTTTGGCAGGGGTTCCATCCATACTTAAATCCACCACAAACGGCAGGGCACTGTCTTTGGACAATACAAAAGCAAAATCCGTATAGTCATTCACCCATTTTTCAGGCGCATGAGTCGTCTCATGTTTTTGATCTCCGACAGCTACATTGATAATGGAATAATAACTTCCTTTATCGGCGATCTGACAATAAGTATTTGTATTTTCATACACATTGATCAGCATCGGCTGAATAAGTGTATGGGTTGCACCGTTGACATCGGTAATCTTTAACACGACTTCGTAAAGTCCGGCCTGATTATAAAATACATCGGGCGGAGTCTGTCCGCTGAATGTGGCAGGCATACCGCCTTCAAACGACCATTCCCAGGCAGCGATTCCGGCAGAACTTTCCGAACGGTCGATAAAGTTCACACTACCGCCTTTCACAATATCGGTAGACGAAGCCTCGAATCTTGCCAGAGTAGTAGCCGGATTGACTACAATAAAGTTTTTCTTCTCGACAATCTTCTTCTCTCCTCCCTGTAAGGTCAATTCCAAAACCACCGGATGTACACCGACCTCCGTATATTGTACCGGAGCAGGAACACGTTCACCGGAAGTTGCAGGTGTTGCTCCCTCGAAAATCCATTTATAAGATTCAACACCGGCTTCGGTGATTTCATTGATATTAGCCCGGAAAGTCACATATTCCCCGTTCTTGATATTCTGTTTATCGGCCAAAATATCTCCTGATTTTGCAGGCTGACTGATGACCAATGAATAATCTTCTACTTCTCCGTAATATCCTTCATCCTCACAAGGTTTAAGTACCTTATCTCCGATTTTTACCCTTACACGCATACCGACAATACCTTCTGCTGCATCTTCCGGCACGGTAACCGTCAAATGTTCCGGTTTGTCGTAATTGGAAATATAGCTGGCTACAACTTCAGCATCTTCAAAGGTACCGTTACCGTTCCAATCGATCCAAGCCATTACGCGGGCTTCCTGATTATTGGTGTTCAGATCCACATCGAAAGGTAAAACCTCACCTTTTTGGGCAGCAAACTGTACTGTACGGCTATAATCCGTGTAATTACCGGATTCGGATGCATTATTCTGTTCTCCGAAAATCACATTCTTGATATAGCAATAAGTATTTTCTGTCGGAGGTGTTACGCTTACCTGACAATAATCTCTATAATCGGCCGGGAACACGGTCACGCCCGGTGTCGCAAAACGGGTATGTACACGTCCTTTTTCATCCGTTACTTTTAATATCACCTCATAATCTCCGGCTGTTGCATAAGTCACCTCTCCCGGATGCTGACCTTCGAATGAAGCAGGCTGACCTCCCTCGAAAGTCCATTCCCATTTTGCAACATCGAACGAACCGGTAGACGCATCCGTAAACATTACTTTTCCACCTTCTACCAAACTGGATGCAGAAACCGTATAATCGGCTTTCAACATAACAGGCTCAATCGTAATGTAATCTTTACGAGTCAAAGTAATAGTCGTATCGGCTGTTTTTACTTCCAATCCGACAGCATAAGAACCGGCCGTATGATACGTAATTTTACCGGGCTTCTCTCCCTCGAATACAGCAGGCGTTCCACCCTCAAAAGTCCATTTATAGCTTTCTACCGGCAAAGCCGAATAGCTATAGTTTGTAAAATCAATATCAAAACCTTCGTATGTCAGGGTTTTGTCGGCAGCAAACGAAACCATAAGGTTTTGCTGTGTCTGTGCCCCTGCCATGATCGGTTCATCAAACATTTCATTGTAAGCATAGTCCTTAACAATATAGGATTGACCGTCAGCGGCAACCTCAATCCGGATCCATCCGTAACGGGTATGTCCCTGAAAATCGTACTTAATACCGATATAGGCTTCCTTATCGCGCCAAACGGTATAATCCGGATGATGAATAAAATGCTCGTCCGGCCAATCACCGCCGTCCACCCAATTAGAAGCACCTCCGATAATCTCTCCCGCTTTCACCGGTGCAATATTCCGGCTGGTACCCTCGCAAATCAACGGAGCACCGTAAGTCTCCAAACGCAAAGACAATCTGTCATTAATATCATACCATACTCCGTAAGCGTTACCGTCAATATCCAAAATTGTCCAGGTATTGTAGCGGGAACATTCGAAATTAGGTATATCCACATACACAACTTTATAAGGATCCAAAAACTCGAATGCCAGACGCACATCTTTTTTCGCCAAATTCGTACCGGCTACAAATGCAGCATCTTTAAACGAAAACTTCAGATTCTTCACAGAAGCTGCTTTATCATGGGCTGCTGCTTTACCGTTTACTTTCAGCACAACTTTTTCATCCCCTCTCAATTCGGCAACCAGGGTCAGTCCTTCTCCCAATCCATCAAACGTATAATCGGTCCCGGCCTGTAATACACCGGAAGTCTTGGCAAATTTTCCAAAAACCAGATCGATCACGACAGAATCCGTTACTGCACCGTCATTATTTATTCCCTCATGGAAAGTCGTATTTTTAGCCACTAAAAACGGCGGCTCTAAAGTTCCGTTATCGCCTGCACGCACCGGAGTCATCGGTCCGGAATGATAAGCCAGATCTTTTACAGTATAGGAAGAACCGTCGGCTGTAACCTCCAAGCGCATCCAACCGAAATGGAAATTACCCTCCAATTGGAATGCAAAACCGAGATAAGCTTCTTTTCCGGCCCAATCCGTATAATTAGGTCCAAAAATCCAGTGCTCGTTCGGCCAATCACCACCGATGTTCCATAAATCTTCATTCGCAATCAGGTAACCTTTATCCAAAGGTTTCACAAATGCAGTGCTTTCCCCCGCATTGGTACAAATTATATTTTGCTTATAAGCTTCCAAACGCAATGCCCCTTCGTCATCAAACCACACTGCAAAGTCGATCTCTTTATGTCCGGCTACCGGGAAAATATGAGTAAATGTATTGCTTGCATTACAAATAACGTCCTCAATATCCACATATACGATACCGAAAGGATCCCGGAAATAAATATTGAACTTATGTTCCTTTTCCTCTACGGGTTTTGTAAAAGCAGCATCTTTAAATGCAATGTTCCAATCTTTTATGCTATCGGCAGCCGCATGATTCTGAGCTTTACCGATCAATTGTATCTGCGCCGTTACTTTATCGATCACCTGCACGGCAACACTCAATCCGGCCGGTAAACCATCAGCCGTATAATGAGTACCTGCCGTCAATTTCTCTCCGGCTGCCACAGCAAACTCCGCTCCTTTTACCGATACAGATACAGAATCCAGACTACCGTCGTTAATAACAGGTTCGTATAACTCTGTTGTCGTCCAAGCCAGATAAGGTTTCTGATCTTTTTTCTTATAACCGGCCTGAATAGGTTCACCCGGAGCTTCATTATAAGCCCAATCTTCCACCGTCATCATATTGCCGTCGGCCTCGAAACGGATACCGATCCAACCGTAATGCAACAATCCGTCATTCACAAACTGAATACCGACATAAGCGGTTTTTCCAACCCAATCCAAATAAGTATCAGATTTTACATCCAGCATACTTTCGTCGATTTCCGGCTGTGGAACACCTGTTTTCTGTTGTTTCCATTCCATACCTTCCATCAATGTCTCCCCTATCGTCTGCCCGAACTCCAAAGCTACGATATTTGAAGTTCCTTTATGAACAATCAACGGATTGTTCGCACTTACCAATTTGTATTTTCCGCCCAATTTTTCAGCATACCACACTTCATAATCGGCATTACCGATACCGAAACTGAATTCTCCCCAACTTCCGCTCGGTGCACACCACAAATCATCCATATCATTATAGAAAATATCATACGGATTTTTAAACACAATCTTTATCTTCTGTGAAAGACCTCCGATCTTAGCATTGCTTACCAACGCTTTATTCAAGTCGATCTTTATCGTTTTTCCATCCGCCTCACTGTGCTGTACAGCTTTACCGCTGATATCGATCACTCCATTCGTTTTATCTGTCAAAGAAATTTTAACAGCCAAACCTTCAGGTATGCCGGTAATTGTATAATCGGTACCAGCCACCAAAAGACCGGATTTTGTAAACTCCGAAGTTACCCCGGATATTTTCAGGGATACTTTTTCATTTACAGTTCCGTCATTTACCACATCCTCAACGACTTCCGACGGAGATACCTGTACCTTTTCCTGAATACCGTCAGCCGTTTCCCCGGCTTTGATCGCTCCTCCCGGTTCCGTATTATAAGCCCAGTCATGAATCGTATATCCTTTACCGTCCGCATTGAAACTGATATTCATCCAGCCGTAAAGCGTTTCGCCATTTGCAACGAACTGTATGCCGACATAAGCATTCTGCCCCACCCATTCGTTATAATCCGGCGATTTCAAATCAAAAACACCTGCATATTCATCCGCCGGCGTTCCCCAGCTTGCATTCTCATCAATAACCTCACCCAAGATCAACGGCTTGATATTCAATGTTCCCGGATAAATAACAAGCGGTTTTTTATAGCTCTGCAATTTATAAGCATCTACAATATCGCTGTTATTGGAATACCAGGCTCCGTATTCTGCATTGCCTGCCCCTAAAGAAAAGAATTTCCAGGTATTCGCAGGAGAAATGGAAATATTTCCGGCATCACCATATATAATAGTATAAGTATCCCGGAAAGTATAGTTCAAAGTAAAGGTCGGATTCAGGATCGTCCCCTCCGTTAACATCGAGTTTTTCAGGGTTACGGAAAAAGAACCGTTATTAGCTGCTGCATGAGCTGCAAATTTTCCGGTAAGTTCACCTTCCAGATAATTTTCAGGAGCCGCTTTTAATTTCAGGGTCACACCTTCCGGCAAATCTTTTACCGTATAATCCGTTGCTGCCAGATATTCACCTTCCGCTACTTTTAAATTACAATCGCGCAATAAAATTTTATATACAGCCGTAAACGAACCGTCGTTCGCAGCAGCTTCACGTATTGTATTTTCTGCAACTTCAATCCGCGGCGTCGGTTCTGTATAGAACACCTTTTTGTGGTTTTCCTCCTGCCATAAGGTAACGCGTGCCTCATGCATCAAAGCCTCTTTCATACGAGCTACCTGTCCTTTGGTGAAATTCTTGTATTCACGAGGGTAGTTCATAAAATTACACACGTCTATCACTTCACCGAAAGGGTTCTTATCGCCTTCCCGAAGATTCGAATTCTTAAGATGAACCGGCGTGTCGTCTATCTCATCATTCGGATAAGTATACTCACCGTTCTCACATCCTTCAAACGTATGCATCAAATTAAAAAAGTGCCCGAACTCATGGGTCAATACGGAACGGAACTCCGAATCGGTATTCGTTCCGATATAACTTCCGTTGTATACAACACGGGCCAGGTTCGCATCACTCATCCTGACAGAAGGATACCAGGCCACACCCGAGTTATTGGTAGCTCCATCATTGTACAAATCCTGCATGATGTATACATTCATATACCGGTAGTTATCCCAGGCATATTTTTGTATCTCGGCATCGTATCCGCCACCGTTACCGAATCCCGAGTTCCAATCATGAAAGGTAACACCGGTCGTCGGATTTCCGTCCGGATCTTTTTCTGCCAGACGAAATGTTATTTTCAGGGGACATTTAAAAGGATCCCGCTCCGGATGCAACTGTTGCCAGTCAGCCTGCAATCCCCAATAATCCTTATTGGTTTCCACCAAAGCATTCCGGATAAGATCGACAGTTATTTTTGCCCCGTTGTCATACTCTGCACCAAAAACATGGAATACGACCGGTATTACATATTCAAAATCGTCCGGCGGGGTTGTCACCCGAACCGATTTTGCACGCGATTTCAAAGGACGGGTCTTCAAATACTCCGCTTCTTCTCTTGCAGCGACCTCATTTACTTCCGAGGCTCTACAATCTAAACATTTTTCTCCCGGTCGATGATTATGTTTTGGCGAGGATTGCCCCATCGCAATACAAATCATACAAAACCACAGGAAAAAAGTCAAAAAAATTTTAGCTTTGTTCATACTCAATTATGGTTTGATTGTTAATTTCAGTCAATTTTCCGAATACAATATTAATTAAACCACCTCCAACGAAATCGTTTTCGTTTTTATATGAGTACTACAAAACGGGATTTTAAAGACGTTTTATACCTACATTACAAAAATTAAACATCTTATTTACAACCAGATGATAACAAAATTTAACCTACATTCAGGCCAATTTATATAAATAATGATAAAAAATTTAGAAAGTTCTGCAAAACCCTTCCAATATTACATCTTTTTCATGTATTCATTCAATCCCTCGTCCGTTTCCAAACCCAACTTTTTACGCAACCGGTAACGGGCCATATTGACGGTTTTGGGAGTCGAACCGACCAAAAGTGCAATTTCCTTGGTCGTAAAATCGATTCGCAATAGAGAGGCAAGTTGTTTCTCGTTTTTGGATAAATCCGGATGGGCTTCTGTCAGACGCACGACAAATTCAGCATTAATACGATCGATTTCCGTAATCAAAGAACCGAGATTATCTTCTTTATTCTGGTATTGGGTAATAAAAGCATTTATTGTTTTCAATTGCGCCTTTACATCAGGTTTGGCTTCCTTATAAGACTCTTTGATCATCGATTTGATTTTTTCGATCAATTCGTTCTTACTACGCACATAACAGGCAAAGTTCGTCAATTCTTTTTTGCTATGTTCCAACTCGATCTGGACATTCTCACGTTCCTTCTCTGTTTTTTCGAGTTGAAGCTGCATCATTTCTTTCTGTTGCGCTTCGATTTTTTGAGTAGCTTCCAATAAGATCAATTTGCGACGCTGCCGCACCCTCCATACAACGAAAGAAAGACACAATAAAATCCCCAAGCCGATAGCCAGCATTACCGACATATCCCGCTGAAGTCCTTTAATCTTCAATTCCTTTTGCTTCAGATTCAATTCCTGCTGCTGCGATTTAAAACGCCGGTCCGCGACATTCAGTTCGATTTCCCGGATTTTCCGCTCCGACAGCATAACCTTTTCTATTTCATAAAGGCTCTGCATGCATTCGTAGGCTTTCTTATAATTGCCGAGTGCATTATAAACCCAGGTCTGATAGCGGTAATTATCACAAATCAACTCTTTTGCACTTAAATTATTGGCCAGAATAAAAGCATTCTGCAACCATTCCAAGGCTTTGTTGTAATCCCGCTTATTAAAATACTGCGTGGCCAGATTATTGTAATTTTCCGCCAACGACCAATTTGCTCCCAAGGACCTGTTGATTTGAACGGCTTCTTCCAGCCATTTGATTTTTTCATCCGGATTTTCTTCCAGCAATCCCAGGTTATTCAGATTCGCCGCCACATTTTTGGAATCGTTCAGTTCACGATTAATCTTGAGCGCGTATTTAAAACACTCTTCTGCCTTCGGATTATTTTCCGAGCGTTCATAAGCCAATCCTTTGGCATTATAACACCTGGCTATTCCTGAAGAATCCTGCAATTCCCAAAAATATTCCAGCCCTTTATCTACAAATTGAAAAGCTTTCTTAACATCCCCGAGACTGATATACAAATAACTGATATTTACATGAATCTCTGCTAACAATCCTTTATTATCGGACGGACATTTATCCAATGCATTATAAAACGCTTCAAAGCCCATATCGAACGATCCCAGATTGATGTAAGAACGTCCCAGTGCCAGCAGCGACAAACAAATAAGATTTGCATCCCCCGACAATTCGGCTTTCAATATTGCCGTATTGGAATACGAAACAGCCTTTACCGGATCTGCATAAGTACTTTGATGCGCCCTACGAATATATTCGTCCACCTCTTTCTTTAACAGTTCTTTCTGCCCCGGCTCCTCCCCCCGAGCCGAAAACAATAATAAAAAAGTAAAAACAAATAATATATACCCTTTCATCGCACCGTAATATTCTATAAAGTGATACCTGCTTAGCAAGCATGTATCACCCTCTTTAACCACCTCTTTATCAGAAAATCCCAAAGTTGTCGTTTGAAAAAAGCAGATTTTTAACTCACCCACTAAAAACAAAACAAATATAAGCATATAAAGTCAAAAGCACTCCTTACAAACAGTTAAAAAGTTCATTTTAACACTCTTAATCATTCTGATTCAAAATATTCTTCCTCAAAAAATAACATAATTCAGGTAACAATACATGCTTGCTAAACGTATACAAAAAATTTGTGGATTCTAAATTTGAAACTGACCATTTGAAATAACTTTTGGAAAGACAGTCTTTAAGTAATAAGCTCACTTTTTCAGCATCAAACTAATCAGCAGAATTACACACTGGGACGGACTCATTGTGTAATTTTTCCGCTACAAGCATTGTCTTTACAGAAAACATAAGATATTTCAACAGAGTTCAAATAAATTTGATTCTGCATTCAACTTGCATTATCTTTGCAAAAAATTGGTTGTAGCTTTACAATATTTATACAAGTTTAGTATTGCGTTCGATTTACGCCATCTTTGTCTGACAAAACCAAAACATACATGTTTTCTTTAAAAAAATTACTACCGTCTATTTTGCTATTAGCAATTTATCTTATTGCCGATGAATTCCTGCCTCCGCTTCCTGCCCTCATCTGTCTGAGCGGCCTGGGTATCGGAGAATTTCTTTACACCCGTTTTAAGGAAAAATCGACAGACTGGCTGATTTTACTGCTAACCGTCCTATTTTGCGTGCCTGTATTATTAAATCTATACAAAATCCAAGTTTCTTCTTTAAATCTGAATACAATTATTATTGAAGCCGGACTATGGCTCTTTACAGGCATACTTGCCTTTTCAAAAGCGAATCCGCTTTCAACCCTACCCGCTCCGGCCCGCAAAAGTATTCAATTCAGTCCGGAACAACAGCGGGCTATGAAAATGTCCCTTAAATACCTGTTCTATTTATTAAGCGGCCACCTGGTACTCATATTTTGCGCTTACTTTTTATTATCTTCCGAATTACAGACATTTATTGGGGGGCCTTTGCTCTATATTCTTATCGGTATCTTTTTACTCCTTCTATTCTGTAAAAAATACCTACAGATGAAAAAATACAACAAAGAAGAATGGCTACCTCTTGTAAATGAAAAAGGAGAAGTTACCGGAAAAGCCCCCCGTAGTATCTGTCACTCCGGTTCCCGACTGCTTCATCCGGTAGTCCATTTACAAATCATCAATGCAAAGAATGAAATTTTCCTGCAAAAAAGAAGCATGAAAAAAGACTTGCTGCCCGGTATGTGGGATACGGCTGTCGGTGGTCATATCGGTGTCAATGAAAAACTTGAAGATGCCTTAAAGCGTGAAACGTTTGAAGAGCTCGGCATCACAGAATTCGAAGCTCGTTTCAACGGTTCCTATCTTTGGGAAAGTCCCCGCGAAAAAGAATTGGTATTTTCTTTTTTCTGTACCCGTTACAACCGGATAAACATCAATAACGACGAAGTTGACGAAGGCCGGTTTTGGCCGAAAGCAGAGATCGAAGCCCATCTCGACAAAAATATTTTTACCCCCAATTTTATCTACGAATATCGGCAAATCATTGAACCACAGCTAAGAGAAGTATCGAACAGGAAAAATAAATAATCCCTGTTAATTTTTATTTCTTCGCTCACGATCTTCAATTTAATTCGTTTCTTTGTAAGTACGATTATTCTTGATTTACGATTTATGATTTTCCTTTTTTACAAGGAAGAATGGCAGGTCCAGCCAGAATCTACAATTAAAATATATCTTAATTGAAGATTTTCCCAAAAAATCGGGTTGGTTCATACGCATAATCTAAAATCGTAAATCCAAAGTCTACAATTTATATGTACATTTTCAGGAAACGATGAACGACAATATTCTCGAAAAACTCAAAATTCTTGCAGAATCGGCCAAATACGACGTTTCGTGCGCCTCCAGCGGTACGACCCGGCGCAATAAGGCCAACGGCATCGGCAATGCTACCGGCTGGGGTATCTGTCACAGTTTTGCTGAAGACGGACGTTGTATCTCTCTGCTGAAAATTATGCTAACCAACTTCTGTATATACGATTGTGCTTACTGCATCAACCGCCGCAGTAACGACATCCCGAGAGCTACCTTTTCCGTTTCCGAACTGGTAAATCTCACTATCGAGTTTTACCGCCGCAATTATATAGAAGGTCTGTTTTTAAGCTCCGGTGTCGTGCGAAATCCGGACTATACAATGGAACGTCTGGTCCGTATCGCCAAAGACCTCCGTCTCCAATACCGCTTCAACGGTTATATCCATCTGAAAAGTATTCCGGGTGCCAGCAAAGAACTCGTCGACGAAGCCGGGCGATATGCCGACCGGTTAAGTGTAAACATAGAAATCCCCAATGAGACAAGCCTGCAAAAATTGGCTCCGGAAAAGGATTTTCCAAGTGTTTTTGCCCCTATGCGTTATATAAAGCAAGGCATATTGGAAAATCTCGAAGACCGGAAAAAATTCAGGAAAGTACCTCGTTTTGCCCCTGCCGGACAAAGTACTCAAATGATTGTCGGTGCGACTCCCGAAACGGATAGAGAAATTTTACGGTTATCCTCGGCTTTGTATCACCGCCCGACCATGAAACGGGTATATTATTCCGGTTTTGTTCCGGTAAACACTTACGACAAAAGGCTGCCGATGCTCAAACAGCCTCCGCTGGTAAGGGAAAACCGGTTGTATCAGGCGGATTGGCTGATGCGTTTTTATCAATTCAAAGCCGAAGAAATAGTCGATGACGCCTATCCGAATCTCGATTTGGAAATCGATCCCAAACTGGCCTGGGCATTGCGCCACCCTGAAAAATTTCCGGTGGATATCAATAAAGCTGATTATGAAATGATCCTAAGAGTACCGGGTATCGGCGTAAAATCGGCCCAACTGATTATTGCCTCCCGGCGTTACGGACGAATAGGTATTTTCCAATTGAAAAAAATGGGTATCGTACTGAAAAAAGCCCAATATTTTATCACCTGTCACGAATTGCCCTTACAGACGATAAATGAAGTACACCCCGATTACATCCGGAAAATATTGACCCCAAAAACAAAGGGGAAAAAAGAAGATGACAGGCAATTAAAAATCCCTTTTGAAAATTACATATAACAATCACAGTTACTCCGCTATGACCATCTTTACCTATGATAAAAGTTTCGAAGGTTTATTATGCGCCGTATTCGAATCTTATATTCACAAATTGAAACCGGATATACTGCTTGAGGAAGGTACCCCTCTCCCCCTATTTTATGACCGGAATATCACTATTGCAACGAACGACAGTAAAGCCGAACGGGTATGGAAAAGCCTGGAAAAAAAAGTAACTCCGGGAGGCCTCCGCATACTCCGTGCAACCTGGTTATCGGAATTAGACGGCATTGACATGCTCCTTTTCCGTTATATATGTAAAAATATCGATGCTTCCCGGTCTGTAGAAATGAATTTCGGAGATCCGGATGTACTGGAAATATCCAAAATCTGGAAAAAAGTAGATCATGAGAGAGTCCGGGCCACTCAGTTTATCCGTTTCAGCAAAACGGCAGACGATATCTTTTTCGCTGTATTCGAACCTCTCTATAATGTTTTACCGTTAGTGATTCCTCATTTTACAGACCGATTCCGCGACCAAAAATGGTTAATTTACGATGTAAAAAGAAAATACGGCTACTATTACAATTTAAAAGAGGCAACGGAAGTCAGCTTTGCTGAAGAACTTCCGCATCTGTTTACAGGCAAACCGGCAGAAGAGCTACTTGCTGAAGATGAGAAACAATTTCAACGACTCTGGAAAGCTTATTTCCAGTCCATCACCATCCGCGAACGCATCAATCCTAAGCTACACCGCCAGAATATGCCGGCCCGGTTCTGGAAATTCTTACCTGAAAAGCAATAGGGTATTAAATTAAAAAAGGCACCTCCCGGCGCCTTTTTATTCTATTGAAATTTATCCTAAATAGGTCTTTAACAACTTACTGCGTGAAGAATGACGCAAACGGCGGATTGCTTTTTCCTTGATCTGACGGACCCGCTCTCGAGTCAATCCGAATTGTTCGCCGATTTCTTCCAAAGTCATTTCCTGTGTATTGATACCGAAAAACGATTTGATAATATCTCTTTCCCGTTCTGTCAATGTAGACAAAGCACGTTCTACTTCCGTAGATAAAGATTCATTGATCAGCGTACGGTCGGCTACCGGTGAATCATCGTTTACCAAAACATCCAGCAAACTGTTGTCCTCACCTTCTACAAACGGAGCATCCACAGAAATATGACGTCCGGAAACACGCAACGTATCGGCAACCTTCTCTGCCGGTAAATCCAACGTATCTGCCAACTCCTCGGGAGAAGGACGGCGTTCGTTTTCCTGTTCGAAACGGGAATAAGCCTTATTGATTTTATTCAAAGATCCCACCTGATTCAACGGCAAACGTACAATACGCGATTGTTCGGCTAAAGCTTGTAAAATCGACTGCCGGATCCACCATACTGCATAAGAAATAAACTTGAATCCCCGGGTCTCATCGAATTTCTCTGCAGCCTTGATCAATCCCAAATTACCTTCATTAATCAAATCCGGTAGACTCAGTCCTTGATTTTGATATTGCTTGGCGACGGATACCACAAAACGTAAATTAGCCCTCGTCAACTTCTCCAACGCTTTTTGATCTCCCTTCCTGATTCGTTGTGCTAATTCAACTTCCTCTTCAACCGTGATCAAGTCTTCCTTACCAATTTCTTGTAAATACTTGTCGAGGGATGCACTTTCCCTGTTGGTTATTGACTTTGTAATTTTTAGTTGTCTCATACTATATTTTTATACCACCGCAAATATTTCGCAAAGGTAGTCTTTTTTATTCATATACCAATGTCGGAAACTTGCCGATATTCAATATTAACATTTTTTAATTCAACAATGAAAACGCGAAATATTCAACCTTTCCGCGTGGACTTACCGCCGTAACAAACACGCCGTTATCTCCTACAGAACTTATCGCCCGGCTTAAATCTTCCTGATCATAAATTACATTATTGTTAATCTTGACAATGATGTATCCTTTATCCAGGCCGGCAGCTTTAAACTTACCATTTTGGATTTCTGTAATCTTTACGCCCTTATTCAGACGATAGCGATAACGGTCTTCCTTTGTCAACGGACTTACTTTTACACCCAATACACCGAATTCCTGAGCCTGTTCTAAAGCTGTATCTCCATAAGAATTCTGTAAAGTAACATCAACGAGTTTTTCCTGTCCTCCTCTCTTTATTTTCAACTGTATCTCTGACCCGGGATGATATTTTCCCAGTTGCTCATAAAATTCCGGCGTGGTTTTTACATCGATGCCATTTATTCCCTGGATAATATCTCCTTTCTTTATTCCGGCTTTCTGGGCGGCACCTCCGCTCACGACTTCCCCCACATATATACCGGACGTTTCTTTGACTCCCAGGCCCTCTGCCAATACCGGAGTCAATTCTCCCATACGGATACCCAGTACACCCCGTTGTACCTTCCCGTAATCTTTCAGGTCGGTTACAACCTTTCGCGCAATATTCACCGGTATGGCAAACGCATATCCCGAATATGCCCCAGTCGGAGATTGTATCAGGGTATTGATACCGATCAGTTCGCCTTTGGCATTCACTAAAGCACCACCGCTATTCCCCGGATTGATAGCAGCATCGGTCTGCAAAAAAGACTCCAGGCTCATCTGTCCCCGGCTCATACCGAGATCCCTGGCTTTTGCACTGATAATTCCGGCAGTCACGGTAGAGGTCAGATTATAAGGATTACCGACAGCTAACACCCATTCTCCCAAAGCAACCTCATCCGAATTTCCATACTCTACATATGCAAGATTTTTCCCGTCGATTTTCAGCAAAGCGATATCCGTAATCGGATCCTGCCCGATTAATTTGGCCTCGTATTCTTTTTTATCATTCAATACAACGACAATTTTATCAGCATCTTTAATGACATGATTATTCGTAATAATATATCCGTCATCCGAAATAATTACCCCCGAACCATATCCCATCGCCATAGGGACCTCCCGGCTTTGAGAAGGAGTTCCGAACCAAAAATCCAACAATGAATTTCCGACAAACTCTCTTCCCATCTGCATGGTTTTCACGTGTACTACTCCCGGTACTGACTTTTTGGCAGCCTCCCTTAAATCAACACTTCCGGCTCCGCCGACGGTATTTTCCGGCTCCGGCCGATAAGCAACTGATTTGATACCGGGGCCGACAATTTCATGCCGGATTTCCGGAGTAACTTGTTTATCTTTCAGGCTATCTGCAATAAAAAATGCGATAAACCCACCTGCAATTCCCAACAAAAGACTGATTACTGTTTTTTTTACATCCATATCTTCCTCATTTTAATTATTCAACTATTTACAACAAAACACGCCTTATACATCTTGCCTTCCTGTTGTACGACAATTTATGCAATATCTTTGCCAAGAGACTATTAATAAAATCTTAATTAGTAAAGCTTAACTTTGAAATGCATTTGTTAAATGTTAAAACGAAAGTTTTAGCTGTAGATTTCAGACCAAAAAATCCGATAACGAATCGGGTTGCAAGCCATTTTAAATTTACAATTTATATAAACTTAAATACGGGTCTTTTCCGGAAACAGTGCAGAGTTGTGCGTAAAACCGCAAATTAAAAAATCCTGTAAACCGAAAGATTTACAGGATTTTTCAGTATAATCAAAAATAAACTATTCTTTTTCTTCCGTAAGAGGCTCGCCTTTAAAAACAGCCAATGCTTTTCCTTTTGAAAACAGCGTTAATGTATGCTCTTTTATTCCACAACTATCCGTACTTTCCAGCATCTTAAAAAATGCCGACTCCACCTGCATATCCGGGCAAGCCATACGGGTAGCTCCCATCTGGGAGAATTTCAATTTTGTACCATCCAATTCATAGCCACCGAAAAAACGGTTACAACCGGCCATCCCTATTGCCCTTTTATCTGTTGCGTTAAACTGAATATAAACCTGACTCCGTTCTTCCTGTAAATCCACTTTTTTCCCATCCAAAGTTTGCAATACCCATTTCATACCCGTCAGATCTACTTTCTTATCAGCCGAATCACAGGAGGTAAATCCCAAACCAATCATACCTATCAGAATTAACAATGTCTTCATCATTTTATTTTCATTTTATTATTACTGTCACTATATTATCAAAACTTATGCCAAAATGACAAAAAACAGAAAACTTTATTCACTTATTTTTTCCCAAATACTCTTTAACCGTGCTTTCAAAGAAAACTTTTCCGGGATATTAAAATCCGATTCCGTTATAAAAAACCGGTGAATAAGCGACCAATTCGTAGTAGTTCTGATTAAAATTATATAAATAACAACGTATATAATAATTATTCTGAGTCTGATAAAAATTTCCTTGCAGCGTAATCAGGTCCGGCTGTCCGGTTCCATACGGTACAACGGCAAACATATAGTCGTAGTTCCCTTGCTTCACTTCAGCTTCTCCCACATACGCCTTATTTTTAAAATCATATTGCAGCTTTTGGGAAGGCAATAACTGCCAGTCTGAGAATTTGCCGTAAACATACACATCGGCCTGCGGTATCTGCTCCGGATAATATATGGCAAAATGTACCGTCACATAATCGGCTTCCAGTTCCGGATCGTTTGTATTCTCTGCCTCAATCCGGTAATTACCGTGAAGAGTCGGCAACGGAACATAATTCGTATAAACAGAAGCCGGCTGTAAAATAAAATTATATACCCCCTGTGGGCCCCGAATAACATCTTTTACATATTGCGTATAATAAACCAAGCTGGAACACTGAAAATTACGAAATGGAGCCAATCCGTTAAATATATTATTCTGGCCGTTGCCATACACCAATTGCCCGCCACGGACAAAAGTCGGCGTAAACGCCCGCCTGCTGTGAGGATCCTGATTCTGGGTTACATATACTTTCAGATCCCGGATCGGATTGTATACCGGCAAATTATCATAGTTTACCGTAAAATTCAATTGCTGGGAAGTTTGCAAATACTGCGGGATCGTTGCTGTCGTCAGATTGGCTTGTATTGTTGCCTTGGGTTCCACCACCGAAAAACGCTGTGAAATCACAGGCGTATCTGATTGGGCATCGTTAAAAACCTGTAAAAGATAATTTCCGGACAACTTCATACTGACATTTTCATTCGGCAATGTCAACGTAAAATGCGTATAAGCAACCACCGTATTGAAAGAAGAATTATAATCTTCCAACGGATTACTGAAAAATCCGTTCAGATAGGTAAAAGGACTCAGATTCGAACTATTCCAGTCCGGATCACAATGCTGAATTTTGTAAGTATATGAATTAATATCAGGACTCAAATCATCAAATGAAAACAATAAAGGGGTAGCTCCCCCCAATTCAATGACAGGTTCTGCAAAAGGCTTACCTTCTGGATAGCACTGTACCGTCCGTATGTAATCCGGCTGGGCAAATCCCCCGGTTATAATACCACTCAAAAGCAAAAACAAAAAAAATCTCATATCCGGCAAATTTAAAATCCAATTAACGACAAAATTACGTAATAGGTTTGTATATTTGTGGCTAATTTGGAAAAATTAGACTTCAGCATCTAATATAATTAAACTATTTAATATAATATAACATGTCCAAGGTAATCAAATTAAAAAAAGGCCTTGATATAAAGTTGAACGGAGAAGCCGAAAAAACGGTTCTACAAGCAGAATCATGCGATTTATATGCTGTAAAGCCGACCGATTTCAGGACACTGACTCCCCGACTTGCTGTCAAGGTTGGTGATGTAGTAAAAGCGGGCGATGTTTTATTTACGGATAAAGCGAATCCCGAAATTAAATTCACAGCTCCGGTCAGCGGCACAATCGCTGCCGTTACGAGAGGAGAAAGGAGAAAACTGCTGGAAGTCGTCGTAAAAGCCGACGCCGAAATTACGTATAAAGATTTCGGAAAAGCAGATGTCAACTCTTTAAGCCGGGAAGAAATTATTTCCAAATTAATGGATAGCGGTGTTTGGCCGATGATCATCCAGCGCCCTTATGGAATCATCGCTAATCCGGAAATTACCCCCAAAGCAGTTTTCATTTCCACTTTCGACACAGCTCCTTTGGCTCCGGACTTCGAATTGGTACTGAAAAACGAAGAGAAAAATCTTCAGGCCGGTATCGACTGTCTGAAAAAAATCAGCGGAAAAGATGTAAATATCGGAGTGAAAGAAGGCACAACCATGAATTCCGTTTTTACCCGTTTGAAAAACACGGTGATCACTTATTTTGACGGTCCGCATCCGGCCGGAAATGTCGGTATACAAATCAATCATGTAAATCCGATCAACAAAGGAGAACATGTGTGGACGGTCAATATACAGGACCTGGCGATTATCGGACGTCTGTTTACCGAAGGGTATTTTGACGCACAAAAAATCATTGCATTGACCGGTTCCGAAGTAAAAAAACCGATTTATTACCATACGATCTTAGGGGCTAAAGTAGCATGCCTGACGGAAGGCAATCTGAAAAATCAGGTGCACCAGCGTATCATTTCCGGAAACGTATTGACCGGAGAGAAGGTTACTTCTGACAACTTCATCGGTTACTATGCCAACCAGATTACAGTTATACCGGAAGGCGACTGTTATGAATTCTTGGGTTGGGCAACTCCCGGATTCAACAAGTTTTCAGCTTCCAAGCTATTTCCTTCATTTCTCTTCCCGAACAAGCATTATTCACTCGACGCAAATTACCACGGAGAAAGAAGGGCTTTTGTTGTATCCGGACAATATGAAAAAGTACTACCGATGGATATTCTGCCCGTATACCTGTTAAAAGCCGTTTTAGCCGGTGATATTGATAATATGGAGCAATTGGGTATCTACGAAGTACTTCCCGAAGATATGGCTTTGTGTGAATTTGTCTGCACGTCCAAAACTCCGGTACAGAAAATTCTCGAGCAAGGTATTGAACTGATGATGAAAGAAACCAACTAAATTGACGATTGATGATTGACGATTTACGATTTATCATACAAAAATTTTAATCGTAAATCAAAAATCGTAAATCAAAAATCAAAAAATAATAAAAATGAATTGTTTAAGGAATTTCTTAGATAAGCAAAAACCCAAATTCGAAAAAGGAGGGAAATTACAAAAATTCCACTCTGTTTTTACGGGTTTCGAGTCTTTTCTTTTTGTGCCGAACCGCACAACGACCTCCGGGGCTCATATCCGTGACGCTGTCGATCTGAAAAGAACGATGATTGTTGTCGTTATGGCTTTGATACCGGCCTTATTATTCGGTATCTACAACGTCGGATACCAGCATTTCAACGCATTAGGTCTGTTGGGAGAAACCGGTATGTGGCAACTGTTCTTCTACGGATTATGGAAGGTGTTGCCGATGATTATCGTTTCCTACGTTGTCGGTTTAGGAATTGAATTTGCTGTGGCCCAGGTAAAAGGGCATGAAATCAACGAAGGTTTTCTGGTTTCGGGGCTGTTGATTCCGATGATTATGCCGGTGGAAGCTCCTCTGTGGATGGTTGCTTTATCAACGGCTTTTGCCGTTATTATCGGTAAAGAAATTTTCGGCGGAACAGGAATGAATATCTGGAATCCGGCCTTGCTGGCCCGGGCCTTTTTCTTCTTTTCCTACCCGTCTATGATTTCCGGTGACCAGGTATGGATTGCCAGCGATACGGCCGACGCCATCTCTCAGGCTACACCGCTGGCTCAGATGGCATTGGGACAACCGTTAAGCTATAGCACAGCCGACATGTTCTGGGGCCTCATCCCGGGTTCTATCGGAGAAACATCGACCTTTTGTGTATTACTCGGTGCAATTCTGTTGCTCATGACCAATGTTGCCAGTTGGCGGACCATGTTGTCGGTATTTGCAGGAGGTTTCTTAATGGCTTGGGCATTCCAGTCGATTTCAGGTGTCGAAGCTTACCAGCAATTGCTGATGGGAGGTTTCGCCTTCGGAGCCGTATTTATGGCTACAGACCCGGTAACCTCTGCTCAAACCAATACAGGTAAATACATTTACGGATTACTCATCGGTGCTATGGCTATCATTATCCGCTGTATCAACCCCGGGTATCCGGAAGGTATGATGTTGGCGATATTACTGATGAATACCTTTGCTCCGCTGATCGACTGGCTTGTCGTACAATCCAACATTAAACGCCGGTTAAAGAGAGCTAAAGCCATTGTAAATTGATGATTGATGATTGACGATTAATTTTCTTTCGTAAATCTAAAATCTAAAATCTAAAATTGAAATAAATTATGAATAGACAAGGAAATACATATACATTCCTGTATTCAGTAGTTCTGGTAGTAGTCGTTGCAGCATTACTATCCGTGATATCTCTTTCTCTGCAACCGCGCCAAAACGAAAATAAGCAAAACGAAAAGAGACAGAATATTCTGAGTGCAATCCACATTTCCTCTACGGCAGAAAATTCAGCCGAATTGTTCGACAAATACATCAAAGAGCAATTTATTGTGAATGCAAAAGGGAAAAAAGTAGAAGGCAATGCTTTCAATGTAAGCATTGCGACACAATACAATCTTCCGGTTGAAAAAAGGGAATTACCGGTTTTTGTAGCGGAGATCGAGGGGGCGGTCAAATACATATTACCGATATACGGTGCCGGTCTTTGGGGCCCCATCTGGGGATATATCTCGTTGGATGCCAATAAAGACAACATCTATGGTACGTTCTTTGACCACCAGGGCGAAACGCCGGGCTTGGGTGCTGAAATTACAACACCGCAATTCAACAATCAATTTCAGAACAAGCAGGTATTTTCCGGTGATCAACTGGTAGGTATAGCTGTCGTTAAAGGCGGCAATGCTACCGGTACACACGAAGTAGATGCCATTTCAGGCGGTACGATTACCTCCAAAGGAGTGGAGAAAATGCTTAAAAATTACTTAACCTATTACGAACCGTTTTTAAAACAAAAATAAAATGAGCGCATTATTTTCAGCTAAGAACCGGGAATTTCTGCTCGGTCCTCTGAGTAAGAACAATCCGGTAATCGTACAGGTGCTTGGTATCTGTTCTGCTCTTGCCGTTACAGCCAAGCTGGAGCCCGCTATCGTGATGGGACTTTCAGTAACCGCCGTAACCGCTTTCGCAAATGTGATCCTTTCTTTACTGAGAAATACGATTCCTACACGTATCCGTATCATCGTACAATTGGTCGTTGTGGCCGCTCTGGTAATCATTGTTGACCAGTTACTGAAAGCTTTTGCTTACGAAGTCAGCAAACAGCTTTCCGTATATGTCGGACTGATCATTACCAACTGTATCATCATGGGACGTATCGAAGCTTTTGCTTTGGCAAACAAACCCTGGCCTTCCCTTTTGGACGGCATCGGTAACGGATTGGGATATGGTATCATTCTGGTAATCGTAGCCTTTTTCCGCGAATTATTCGGCTCCGGCACCCTTTACGGTTTCCGCATCATTCCTGAATCATGGTACGTAAAAAACGGTGGTTTCTATGCCAACAACGGTTTGATGATCATGCCGGCCATGGCATTGATCCTGGTCGGCCTAATCATTTGGGTACACCGTTCCAGAAATAAGGAGTTAATAGAAAAATAAAGTCTGTCGACTTATTTATGTTATTTAAAGAAGACACTGAAACATGGAAAATCTATTAAACATATTCGTCCGTTCGATCTTCATCGACAATATGATCTTCGCCTACTTCTTAGGTATGTGTTCATATCTGGCCGTTTCGAAGACCGTGAAAACCTCTTTCGGACTGGGTATAGCAGTTATATTCGTTTTGTTTATCACTGTTCCGGTCAACTACCTGTTGGATAATTTCGTATTGAAACCCGGTGCTTTACAATGGCTGTTGGGCGAACAGGCTGCAGGAATCGATCTGAGCTTCCTGAGCTTTATCATGTTCATCGCCATCATTGCAGCAATGGTACAATTGGTTGAAATGGTCGTTGAGAAATTCGCTCCGGCCTTATACAATCAATTGGGTATATTCCTACCCTTGATTGCAGTAAACTGCGCCATTATGGGTGCGTCTTTGTTTATGCAACAGCGCAACTATGCCAATGTACTCGAAGCAACGACTTTCGGATTAGGTTCCGGTATAGGCTGGCTGCTCGCTATCGTATGTATTGCTGCTATCCGCGAAAAACTGAAATATTCCAATATCCCGGCTCCGTTACGCGGCATCGGTATCACATTTATCATTACCGGTTTAATGGCGATCTCTTTTATGAGTTTCCTGGGTATCGACCTGGACAAAATGAAAGCAGAATCCGCCCAAACCGAAACGGCACAAATCCTACCGGCAACCGCTCCGGAGAATGAATCTGTTACGGGGAATGACGAAGCAAATGCAAATACAGGCACTGTGGAGACACCTTCATCGGAAACAGAAAGCACTGCTGAAGCGGAATAATCTTAAAATTTAAAATCTAAAATTTAAAATCAAGATGATACTTTTAGCAATAAATACAACAATCATTACTGCCGGGATTGTAGTATTCCTGATCGTAACCCTGATTCTGGTGGGCATGCTTCTATTTGCCAAGGCTAAACTGACAGCAAAAGGAGACGTACAAGTCAGCATCAATAACGGTGAACGGGTAATTACTACAGAACCGGGAAGTTCTTTGCTCTCGACATTGGGAGCACAAAAAATATTCCTGCCTTCGGCTTGCGGAGGAAAAGGTTCCTGCGGTATGTGTAAATGCCAGGTTTTATCCGGAGCAGGAAGCATTCTGCCGACAGAAACCGGTTTTTTCTCTTACAAACAGCAACACGACGACTGGCGTCTGGCCTGTCAGGTAAAAGTAAAGGAAAACATAGAAATGCGTATACCTGAGGCTGTATTGGGTATCAAGAAATGGGAATGCACCGTCGTTTCCAACCGGAATATCTCGACCTTCCTGAAAGAATTTGTTGTAAAATTACCGGAAGGGGAAAACCTGAAATTCAAATCCGGAGGTTATATTCAAATTGACGTTCCGGCTATCGACGTGGATTTCAAAGACATGGACATTGATGCCAGGTACAAAGGCGACTGGGAACGGATGAAGATGTTCGATTTGAAAATGCGTAACCCGGAACCGACCTACCGCGCTTATTCAATGGCCAACTCTCCGGCAGAAGGCAATATCATTATGCTGAACATCCGTATCGCCACTCCTCCGATCGACCGGGCTACGAAAACGTTCATGCCTGTCAATCCCGGAGTTTGCTCGTCATACATCTTTACCCGCAAACCGGGTGACAAAGTAACGATTTCCGGACCTTACGGTGAGTTCTTCCTCCGCGAAACCGACAATGAAATGATGTTTATCGGTGGTGGTGCGGGTATGGCCCCGATGCGTTCACATATTTTCAATCTTTTCCACACCATGCACACCAAACGGAAAGTTTCTTTCTGGTACGGTGCCCGTGCTTTACAGGAAGCCCCCTATGTGGATGAATTCAACAAAATACAAGAAGAAAACCCGAATTTCCATTGGACGCTGGCCCTCGACAGACCGGATCCGGAAGCCGATGCCGCCGGCGTAGCTTATAAACCCGGGTTCGTGCATCAGGTGATTTTTGAGAACTATCTCAAAAACCACGAAAATCCGGAAGATATTGAATACTACCTCTGTGGACCTCCTATGATGATTGCAGCAGTTACCAAAATGCTGTACGATCTGGGAGTACCCGACGAGAACGTCATGTACGATAACTTCGGAGGTTGATAAAAAGGAACTGAGTTTCATTTTTGATGTAGAAAATCGTGATAAAATGTATTTTTTATCACGATTTTTCTTTCCTACCAAACATTTTCTTCTCCGATATACGCCGATTTGCGAGAGATTCAAAATTCAGTCTCCCATTTTAATAGGATTGATAATCCACAAAACCGAGGCAGAATCATCTGTCGGCAAATGTCAACGTTGTATTTGACGGCTACTTGAAAAAGGAACATATGCCTGCAGGTCCACTTATCCCGGAATAAAACGGAACAATACCCGTATCTGCCTGGTCCCCCCCTGCTACACACAAAAAAAAGACTTGAAAATCTGACTGATGCGTTAGTTGATATTGATAAAGACCTCCATATCCGGCAGGCAGGCAGATAGAAACTACACAATGAATTATTTTTTTCTTTCAAATTTGCATATTATAATTTATTTATAGTATATTGCACAAACATCTCCTGAAAGAAGATCATTTTATTGTTACCCGGAGCAACAATAACATGTCATTGGAAGACGGGCTTCAATACCTGGCAAATTTCCAAAAAGAGCATGTAAACGAAATGTCTATTGACGATGAAGCAAAGGCTTTGTTGAAAGCTGGTCTGGATGAATATAAGGACTTTTATGCGCAAGATCAGCTATACAATATGAGTTTACTTTCTACCCAGAGTAGCTCAGAAGGTTTATTAAAAGACAAAATTGGACAGATTTATGAAGCAGGGGTAATAGACCATTTCGAACATGACGGTTTACTTACTCTCTGTGATGCTTCCTTGGCAAATTATAACGGGGAATTGTCTGTTGCAGAATTTAAGGCAATTATAGCCAATCTGATTACAAAGTGGGAAGCACAACATTATACCGAAGAAAGTAAATACGGCAGAACTTTGGCTATTGCATTATCGGTATCCGAATCATCAATGGATTGGTGGTCAGAAAATACCGTAGAAACAAGGGCTTTACCTTTATGGGTAGGTGCTGATATTATAGGAGCAGTACTAGGTGCTGCTTCGAGTGTAGTGAATCAACTTGTTCTTTCTGACAATGAATTTAGTTGGACAAGCCTTGGTTGGCAAACAGTTAGTGGTGCCGCGATAGGCTCGACAGGAGTCGTAACAAAGGTTGGGAAATGGATATCTAACTTATTTTAAGAAAGCAATGACAACAGTAGATATTATTTCGTCAATTGTAACTATCTTGCTCGCTGGAATTTTTGCACAACCTCTTGGAAGGAAATTAGTTGACTGGCAAAAAAAGAGAGAAGAGCAAAGAAAACAAAGAAAACAGAACAAAAATCAGGGACAGGATGCCCACAATGGAAAGTGAGTCATTAACCATTTAAACAATAAAAAGAGGGAAATCCCGGAATAATAATTTCGGTTTCCCTCTTTTTTCGATCTCCGGAAGCCATCGGTTTGGGAGGCCTGTTTAGCTTTTGTTCCAATTAACCACTGAAAAACAGATAATCGACAATATCAACATCACCAAAACAATCTCGGGCGAGGCGGCTCCTTTGATTTTCTTTAATAGCCGGTGCTTCTTGAGATAAACCGCATTCACGCTCTTTTCTTTGTATATAATGGTGATCTCCTATAGCATAAACCCCTGCTCCATCAGGCAGTACATCTCTATCTCATCATCGCTTTCCTCACAGGATATTTGCAGGGTGTTGTCGCCCGTTTCTATTATCGCCAAATCTTTTAATGATTCAATGTTAACGGCATCCAGAAACTTACGATAGAATACTTCTTTATCGGAATAGGTATAGGCGAGGTCGATTAGTCACCTTATCAACGCCAATCTCTTGTTGCTATATCATGCGCTTCTTCATTCATAGTTTTGGGTGTTTGGTGCCCTACTAAAATACAACAATTTAGCGGAATGAGAGGGTATTTTAAGGCAATTTTCAGCAGCTTTTCAACACGTCATTTTGGCGTGAAAGATTTTATTTTCACAATCAACTGATAATCAGACTATGTTTATCGATTCTGAAAGATTTATTCTCATTGTTTTCAGGCATTTGCATATTAAATTTGGATACGGAGATTTATATGTAAATATTTATGAAAACAGCAGTAAAAACAACACTTATTTTTATCGCCGCAATTCTTTCTTTTCCTGTGGCTAATGCCCAACAAGTTGGTAAACAAATCCCTCCGGAAATAACGAACGGCGTTCAGATAGAAACCCACAGCACCCTTTATAATCAGGCTTACCTCGAAATGGCCGATATGCTTGATGGCAAGACTTCGTTGTCGATTAAGCGGGCCGTGTTCTTACAAGAGTGGGCATATCTGGATGGCAACCTTGATTACGATGAGTATTGCACAGGCATTGATACTGTTGCTACATTTCTTCGGAATTTCATTACGGCCAATGGTCTTGATCAGTATAAGACCGCCGGGAATTATGCCCTTTTCGAGTATTTCAGCCGTCCATATTCCGGTAATGGGCACAAACCGTTTACATACGACTATGAAGACTTCGGAGGCACGGATGATTTTACGAAGCTATTTGTAACTAAAGCCATGCGCACTCACTCCGGCCAGTGCCGATCCTTACCCGTGTATTATAAGATATTGGCAGAAGCGATAGGAGCTGAGGCTTACATAGCGTTCGCGCCTCAACACCTGTTCATTCGCCACCGGGACGAAATGGAGCCTAATAAATGGGTAAATGTCGAACTTACTACACAATCGCTATCGCGTGAAATATCTTACATAGAGAACTTTGGAATAACCGATGCTGCAATAAGGAATAAAGTTTACCTGAACCCACTGACAGACAAGGAAACCATTGCTTACCTGCTTTCAGAATTAGCTACGGGGTATCTGCGGAAATATGAAAATTACGATGATTTTACTTGGCTGTGTGCAAATAAATCAATAGAACATTATCCGCAGAATATCACAGCCCTGCATCAAAAGGGAAATATCATCAATATACGCCTTATGGAGTATCTAGCCTACAACGGTCGTGTATATGATGATTATGCTCGACTCCTCGATGATAAATGGAAAGAGAACTTTGAACTTGTCAAGGAACTCGGATGGACGGAGATGAGCGATGAGGTTTATGAAAAACTTTTGCAGGATACTGAAAATGCAATGAGAACTGACGGTATGGATGAAACCAAGATAAACTCGGAAATAGAGAAAGCCAGATAATAACCCATAATATAATTGAATTATGAAACTTAAGTCTTTTTTGGCGCTTTTGGTCGCGATAGGGCTAACGCACAGCATTTCTTTCGCTCAAAAGGCGGAAAATCAAAATCCTTATGCTATCTTTGGTGGCAAACCCTATGTTGCCGGGGCAGAACAAAACAAGGAGCAGGTCAAGGTTTTCGTTATCGAGAACATTGCCGAAGGCTCCTATGTCGAGCGTCTCGAACATAACACGGAAACAGGGGTTGTAACGTACTTTGACAAAGCCGGAGAGATTCTCGGTCACAAACAGCTAAAGCAAGGGGAAAGAGCGTGGCCGAGTATTGACAAGAAAGCAGAAATGTACTACTCGATTAGTCCTTACGCTTTTTCAGGAAATAATCCTATCCGGTACGTTGACCCTAATGGCATGGAGTTTACTGAGGCTGCTTGGGCTTGGGTTAATAGACTTATAGATGATGTAAATTCCCAACAAGGGAGAAATAATAATAGAATTGCGGCAAAAGAGGCTCAATTAGCTGCCGGTGGTTTATCTGATAAAAAAGCGGAGAGATTGAATCGTCAAATAGGAAATCTACAGAGTTCAAATGCCAATTTAGAGGCAGTAAGAGGGGAAGTTGCTGTTTTAGCGGGGTCTAGTCAAATATACGACGTAATGACTGATAATTCTCGTAATACCAGCGATATGATGGTAGGTGGCTTTGGATTTAACTTTTCAAATGGTAATGCCGAGATTATGATGCCATCTGGAGGAGGAATGGGGCTTTTCGCTCACGAACTGAAACATGCTTATCAGTTTGAAACCGGATCATTAAGCATTGGGCCCCGTATGCCTAATGATCCTAACGGATACACAAATTTTGTGTACGATAAACATGATGAGGTTGCCGCTTATAGCAGAGGTGCTATGTTCGGACAAACTGCTTATGGTATTAATAATTTGCCTTCTGCCTATAATAATTTACCTACAGGCCCGATAGATGTTGTTACTCATCCCGGATTAGCAGCAATCAATGCTTTACCTGCCGCCCAAAGGGCAGCGGCGTATCAAGGTATAGCAAATTCGACAAGACACGCATTTAGGGTTGGCGGACAAACTTATTATCGACCAAGATAAATGAAAAAAACTTTAGTATTTTTAACAGCAATTCTTCTTTTAAGTGGTTGTAGCGTAACACGCAACAAAGAGATTTCAGGCCATTATAGAAGCACTTGCTATAATTTAGGATTTCCAGATTTGGAAGCCCATTTTAATAAGGATGGTACATTTAGCTATAAACATGCTCACAATCCAGATATTATTTTTGGAAAATGGAAAATAGAAAATGACACCCTGTTTTTATTTTCTGAAAAATTTGAAATAGAAACAACAAGCATTGAAGAAGTAGCGGATTACATTATTGCACATCCTGATTCAACGGATGTGCCATCTGTATCAAATGGGCAATATACACAAATGAAAGGAAAAGATGTATATTTAATTAAGGGTAATAAGCTATACCCCATGACTGAAAATGGGCACACAAAATATTGTCATTTAATCAGGGTTAAAAAATAGATTTTAAATTAATCAAAAATTTTGACGAGGCTGTCCAATTAAGATTGTTTCTAAATAATAAGAACGAGACTCCTAAACGAGTCTCGTTCTTTATTTTCTTCCCCCCAAAAAAGAAAGCAAGAGGCCGAACGAAAATCAGGAACAGGACACTCACCATGAAAAGTGAATCATTAACCATTTAAACAATAAAAAGAGGGAAATCCTGGCATCTTCTGCCCCACCCGCTTTTCCATAAATATAAACATATTTTATAGCTCCGGAAAGGCTTAAATTCATTTACACCTGTTATCTTTGCCTAATCAGCAATTTAAATAACACCATGAAAAGAATGATTTATTTCCTCGCGGCTTTTGTGTGCCTCCCACTATGCCTTCTGGCTCAAGACGATAGTAAATATCTGGCAGGTGCCGTTCCCGTTGTCAACGGCAAAGTCGTTTTCACCAAAACCATATCCGTTCCCGGCCTGTCGCAAGACGAAATTTTCAAGCGCATACAACAATGGACCGGCGAGCGGTTTGTTACCGATAAAGAACAAAAAGGCAGAATATTATATTCGGATCAGACAAAAGGGGATATCGCCTGCTGGGGAGAAGAATACCTCACTTTCAACAAAGCAGCTCTTTCTTTGGACAGAACGCTCATTACCTACCAGATGATCATCACCTGCGAGCCCGGGGAATGTAACTTAAAAATTACGGCTATTCGCTACAGCTACAATGTTGCCAATAAGAACGAACCGGAAAAATACATGGCCGAAGAACTTATTACAGATGAATACACCCTGAATAAAAACAAAGATAAACTGATCCGTAAAACCGGCAAATTCAGAACCCACACCATCGATATGGTCGATCAGCTATTTACGGATGCAGCCGCTGTTCTGACCGCAGGGCAACCCTCCACAGCACCGGCAACTACACCGCCGGCAATAACCACTCCAAAACCGGAAACTCCGGCTTCACAACTGACAGCCCATATTCCGACAGCAGCGGCAACAAGCGGAGCATTACAAGGCTACCGTCAAATCGCTCCGGACAAAATTCCCGGAAATATAATCAAAATGCTTTCCGAAGACTGGATGCTGATCACTGCAGGTAACGACAGCCGTTTCAATATGATGACAGCCAGTTGGGGAGGTTTGGGACATTTATACAACAAACCCGTAAGCATTTGCTTCATTAATCCTGCCCGTTATACCTATCAGTTGATGGAATCCGGAGATACCTATACTCTTAGTTTCTATACCGAAGCCTACCGGGATGCATTGAACTATTGCGGTCACAATTCCGGTAAAGACGGCGATAAGGTAAAGGCAGCCGGCCTTACCCCCATCACCACGCCTTCCGGAGCCAAAGCCTTCTCCGAGGCCTGGCTTATCCTCGAATGCAAAAAACTGGTATCCCAGTCACTAATCCCCGAAGCCCTCGCCGATCCCACCCTAAAAACACAATGGAGCGGCAAACCCATGCACAAAATGTACATCGGCGAAATCCTGAACGTATGGGTGAAATAATATAATCTCTACCTTCAAATAGGATATTTTTGTAAAGAAAACACCCCTTAAAAAAAGCATGCTCTTTTTAAGGGGTGTTCATTTTTACTAACCGGAATCAACGCATAGCTTTCAGATTCAGCGCATACAAAATGATAAAAACGACGGTAAATAAGGCCGAGAATAGCATTCCCATAACGACAATCATCGAAAAGCCGGCAAAATAGGGTACAACGAAAAGCAGCAGCAATTGAGCGACAGTATAAATATAAAATCCGATACGACGAAGGGAAAACATCAGAATAGCTCCGCATAAACTCAATAAAGAAAGTACCAGACTAATTACAGCTATGGACTTTGCATGCATCATCGTCGCCTGCATAACCTCCTGCGATGAACTCAAGATACCGGAAAGAAAAGAAGTTCCGGCTCCGGATTCCATATTATCCATCATAGTATTGAGCTGCTCGGTCTGAGCACTCACATCCACCAGATTTGTAAACAAAAGACTAAATAATTGGGATAGTACGCCCCAACCGCTACCGATAAAGGTTAAAATACACAATACGGTCAAAAATGTAGGCCGCTTCAATTGATTTGTTTCAAAAGGATTTTCCATAATTTCTTATTTTTATTACTACAAAAATAAAGAAAAAAAGGAAAGATGTATAAGGGAAACTAAAAACCTCATAATTTTCTCTTTCAGGTAATTCGAAATACAGTCTGTAGATTTTAAATCAAAACCACAATTTTTGCGGATTTTCAGATCGTCAGATTTCCCATAGATCAAAAGTTTCAGTGATCGTTTACACCCCAAATCAACATTGACAAATGACTCCGATCGTTAATTAAAAATGAATCTGCAGTATCTGTAAAATCTGCGGATCCGATCGTAAATGAATTCCGGAATATCCGAATCGGGAACCTGAGATTCAAACGTTTTCAGAATTCCTCCGGAAAATTTGTTAAGTCCGAATGAAACCTCTACATTTGAGAAAAATTTCTACAAATTTAATAGCAGTTATGAAAAGAGATACAGTAATATTTGATCTGATTGAAAAAGAATGCCATCGCCAAAAAGAAGGTATTGAGCTGATTGCTTCAGAAAATTTTGTCAGTGAAGAAGTAATGCAGGCTATGGGGTCCTGCCTGACCAACAAATATGCAGAAGGTTATCCCGGAGCCCGTTATTACGGCGGTTGTCAAATTGTAGACCAGACAGAACAGTTGGCTATTGACCGGGCTTGCAAATTATTCGGAGCCGAATATGCAAACGTTCAGCCGCATTCCGGCGCACAGGCTAATGCAGCTGTTTTCTTCGCCTGTATGAAACCGGGCGATACTTTTTTGGGTTTGGATTTAGCTCACGGAGGTCACCTGTCACACGGTTCTCCCGTTAACCTTTCCGGTATCAACTACAAACCCGTTCCTTATCATGTAAAAGAGGAAACCGGCAGGGTTGATTATGACGAAATGGAAAAACTGGCATTGGAACATCAGCCCAAAATGATCGTTTGCGGAGCTTCTGCCTATTCCAGAGACTGGGATTACAAACGCATGCGTGAAATCGCCGACAAAGTAAATGCTTTATTGATGTGCGATATGTCCCATCCGGCCGGTTTAATCGCCAAAGGCTTGTTGAACAATCCGTTTGAATATTGTCACATCATAACGACCACGACTCACAAAACATTGCGGGGACCGCGCGGAGGTATGATTCTTCTGCCCAAAGATTTCCCGAACCCATGGGGACAAACAACACCGAAAGGCGAAATCAAAATGATGTCACAAGTACTCAATTTTGCCGTATTCCCGGGACAACAAGGCGGTCCGCTGGAACATGTCATTGCTGCCAAAGCCGTTGCCTTTGAAGAAGCTCTTTCTGATTCATATACCGAATATGCTGTACAGATGCAAAAGAATGCCAAAGCTATGGCTCAGGCTTTTATTGACAAAGGATACAAAGTTGTTTCAGGCGGCACTGACAATCATTGCATGCTGATCGATTTACGTACAAAATTCCCGGAATTAACCGGTAAAAAGGCTGAAAATACATTGGTAAAAGCCGATATTACCATCAACAAGAATATGGTACCGTTTGACAGCCGTTCTCCGTTCCAGACATCCGGTATACGCGTCGGCACACCTGCTATTACAACCCGCGGACTGAAAGAAGCCGATATGACTGTAATTGTAGATATGATCGACCGGATCCTGTCGAACATCGACGATGAGAATGTCATTGCACAAGTAAAGAAAGAAGTGAACGCCATGATGAATCCACGTCCGATGTTTGCCTGGTAAGCATCAAAATTAAAAATAAAAAACCGAAGGTTCAGCCTTCGGTTTTTTTATATCACATTTTTTATTTCAAGATTTTAAAAGCAATATCGAGATAACGGTCCAGATCGATTGTCTTTTCCCGGTTATACTCATCGCTCCGCTTATGTCCCAAACGAACAACGATGGCATTTTTCTGTGGGATAGCAAAAATATACTGCCCCCCCAATCCCCGAAATGCAGGGAATTGCATTCCTTTATAATGCACAATCCATATCTGAAAGCCGTAATAATCCAACGCCCCGTCCCCGAACTCATTTTCCAGATAGGCAGCCGGAGCCATCGCTTCCGCCATATAAGCTTCAGAAACCAATTGACGCCCATTCCAATTCCCGTTATGCAACATCAAACGGGCAAAACGAGCCACATCCCGGGCTGTCGTATTAAAGCAGCAATAAGATTTTTCATCTCCTCCCTTTTTATCCAAATTCCACAAGGCATCGTTGCAGGCCTGCATCGGTTTCCAAAGTTTCTCCTGTGCATAATCACTGATCGTACGGCCGGTGGCCGCTTCCAAAACAAACGATAAAAGCTGGGTATCCCCGCTCTTATATGAATACTGCTTTCCCGGTTCCGTTTCCGGCTCGAGTCCCATAACCAACTCCCGTATATTGTCCCCGTAATAGGCCTGCGTCGTCTTGGAAAAAAGAGCCGTATAAGCCTCGTCCCAATTTAAACCCGAACTCATCGTCAATAAATTACGCACCGTAACCCTGGATTTTTCACCTTGCTGAAATTCCGGCAGATACTTACCGACCGGATCATCCAGACTTTTGATATACCCTTCGTCGCAGGCGACCCCGATCAACAACCCCACAATACTTTTCGTCGCGGAAAAAATATTCGATAAGGTTTGAGGAGTCCAGTCTTCCCGGTATTCCTCATACAAAATACTGTCATTTTGTATAACCAGAAAAGCCACGGTTTTCAACTCGTCGAGATAAGCATTATCGGCACTGTCCAAAACATAGGTGTTACAATCCGGAGCAACCGGCCATTCCCAGCATGTATCCGGTTTTTCAATCGTATGAGAAGCAAACAGATAGGTATCGGAAATATCCGGATACCAATGAATCAGCGCCTCCCGCATATAGGTAGGCATACATAAAAAGAACAGGGCGATCAGTACCAATATGGCCGAACTGATCCGCAACCGCTTTCTGCTCATCATAATCATTTACTTTTTTTGTCAAACCTGCATAAATCCTCCGTCTTCAAGCCGGAAGGCAAAAAACGATCTATATTACCTCCATTCATATATATATTGCGGACAATCGTGGAACTGATAAAAGTGTGTTCGGTCGATGTCAAAATAAAAACCGTCTCTATTTCCGAATCCATGGCCCGGTTAGCCTGCCCTACAGCCCGTTCGTACTCAAAATCAGCCGCCGTTCTCAAACCTCTGATAATAATAGGCGCTCCCATCTCTTTACAAAAATCAACGGTCAAGCCGGAATAAGGTTCTACAATAACCCGATCCGTATAAGAGAAAACTTTCTGTATTAATTGCACCCGGCTATCGACATCCAGAAATTCCTTTTTCAGAGCATTCACTCCGACAGCAATCACAATTTTATCGAAAATCTTCAACCCCCGGTTTACAATTTCTTCATGACCGACAGTAAAAGGATCAAAAGAACCGGGAAATACTGCTATTTTTTCCATAATTTAAAATCAAAGGTCGGAAGAGACAAAAAGCCTGGAAAGGATGAACAGCAACATATCCGGCATTTTAACACCTCAGACCGGTTTAAGGATACAAACATAGATAAACAAACGTTATAAACGAAAGAAAAAAAAGAAAAAGTGCCGACAAACTTACAGTTTATAATCTATCTTATCGTTTCAAGAATAAATACTGAAATTTTTCTATAATTTTCTTAGAATTTGATACAATTTCGGATTTTATTTAATAAGTTTGTAGAGTTCTAAAAACAATTATTTTGCCCTCGCCCAATGAACACAGCAGGACAAACCACACAATAAACATCTAACGAATTAATACAGTTATTGTTATGACTAAGAAACTACTGATCAGAGATCTTACGTTACGTGACGGGCAGCAATCTTCTTTCGCAACCCGTATGAATCAACAACAGGTAGACCGGGTATTACCTTATTACAAAAATGCGGGCTTCTATGCCATGGAAGTATGGGGTGGTGCCGTACCCGATTCCGTAATGCGTTACCTGAATGAAAACCCCTGGGACAGATTAGAGAAAATCAAAGCTGCAATCGGCGATGTTTCTAAATTAACCGCTCTTTCCCGGGGTCGTAACCTTTTCGGATACGCTCCTTACACCGATCAAATTATCGACGGATTCTGTAAAAACGCTATTGAATCGGGGCTGGGTATCATGCGTATCTTTGACGCTCTGAATGACGTAAACAATGTAAAGTCAACTGTAAAATACGTTAAACAATACGGCGGTATTGCCGATTGTGCCGTTTGCTATACAATCGACCCCAAATATCCGAAGCTCGGCTTTTTCGATAAGCTGAAAGGAAAAAAGAATCCGGAACCGGTTTTTACCAATGAATACTTTCTGAATAAAGCCAAGGAAATGGAAGCGTTAGGTGCTGATATGATCACGATTAAAGACATGAGTGGTTTGGTGCCTCCTTCCCGCATAGCAGAATTAATACCTTTATTCAAACAAAATCTGAAAGTTCCTATTGACTTTCATACCCATTGTACGCCGGGTTATGGTTTAGGAGCCGTTTTGATGTCTATCATCAAAGGTGTAGACATCGTAGATACCAATATCTGGAATTTCGCAGGCGGTCCTGCAGCTCCGGCCATCGAATTAGTCTATATTTTCTGTAAGAAACTCGGCGTAGAACTGGATATCAACATGGAAGCCGTTGCTCAGATCAACAAAGAGCTGTTGGGTATCCGTAAAGAATTGGAAGCTTTCGATGCCGTTAAGCAAATCCCGAATCCGTTCAATCCGCTGACCGATACACTCCCGGCTGAAATCGATAAACTGTTTGATAAAGCCATCCAGGCTGCACAAACGAATGACGAAACAACCTTACTGGATGCGTGTCATGCTATTGAAGCTTATTTCAATTTCCCGAAACCGAACGAATTGGTCAAGAAAGCTGAAATCCCCGGAGGTATGTATACCAACATGGTCGCTCAGTTGAAACAACTGAATTCCATGGATATTCTGGAAAAAGCGATGGAGTTGATCCCGACAGTACGTTTATCTGCCGGTTTACCTCCTTTGGTTACTCCTACCAGTCAGATTGTAGGTGCTCAAGCTGTAAACTGTGCATTGGACATCAAAGCCGGCAAACCGATGTATTCCAATGTCTCCAACCAGTTTGTCGCATTGGTTAAAGGCGAATACGGAAAAACACCGGTTCCCGTTGATCCGGAATTCCGCTTGAAAATTGCCGGTGTCCGGGAAGAAACCCCTTATGATACCTCCAAATACCAAATGCAGCCCAACCCGACTTTAGCGGAAGCCGGAGGTGTAAAACTGGCTGAAAATGAAAAAGAAATATTGTTGCTGGAATTGTTCCCGCAAGTTGCTAAAAACTTCCTGACCAAACAAAAAGAAGCCCGTTATCAGGCACAACACAAAACCGAAGAAGTAAAACAAGAAACGACTGCGGTTAAACAGGAAGAACCGATCACCGGAAAAGTAGTGGAAGCTCCGATGCCGGGGAATATCTTTAAAATACAGGTAAAACCCGGTGATGCAATAACAAAAGGACAATCTGTAATTATCCTCGAAGCCATGAAGATGGAAAACAACATAGCTTCAGACTACGCCGGAACCGTAAAGCGTATATTCGTTAAAGAAGGAGCCAGCGTTCAGGCCGGTGCCAAATTAATCGAAATCGAAGCTTAACGGCAACTATATGATAAAAAATCCGGTGGAATATTCCACCGGATTTTTTGTTATCTTTGTCCCCCAAAATCCATACTATGAAAACAAGTCGTCAGGGAGCTCGTCGTTCCTCTCCCAAAAATCAAACTTTAGAGGTAACGGAAGAAAATACTTTATTGAATTTTTTACTGCTATCTTTGAATCACCTGAGCCGGACGACGGTTAAATCCCTGCTTGCGCACCGGCAAATCAGTATCAACGGCCGTATGACAACCCAGTTCGATAAGCCTTTGAAAAAAGGAGATAAAGTCACCGTCGGATTCGATAAAGCAAATTTGCCGTTCAGCCACCCTAAAATAGAGATCGTATACGAAGACGATTCCCTGATCGTCATCAATAAAGCAGCCGGCCTGCTGTCGATGGCTACGGATAAGATCCGGGAAAAAACGGCTTACCACATTCTCAGTGAATATGTAAAAAGAAAAAATCCATATCACCGGATCTTTATACTCCATCGTCTGGACCGCGAAACTTCGGGCCTGATGATGTTTGCCAAAAACCAAAATGTTCAGGAAAAATTACAACGGCATTGGAACGAAGCGATCACGGAACGAAAATACGTCGCCGTTGTCGAAGGTAAACCGAAGCAGGAAGAAGGTACCCTAAAATCTTATATATCCGAAAACACGGCTTTAGTTGTACATAAAGCTTCTGCCGAAGAGGGTAAATTAGCCATTACGCATTACCGGGTGTTAAAAAGCAACCAACAATTTTCTCTCCTGGAATTGGAATTGGAAACCGGCAGAAAAAACCAGATCCGGGTACACATGCAGGAAGCCGGATGTCCCGTTAGCGGAGACAAAAAATACGGAGCCCGTTATAATCCGTTGAACCGATTATGTTTACATGCTTTTAAACTCCATTTTATCCATCCGGAAAGCGGGAAAGAAATGACATTCGAAACAGCAATCCCCAAGCATTTTCTATTGCAGGTAAAAAACAGGCAAAGCTAAAAGATTTTGGATTTACGACTTTTGAGTAAACGTATAAAAATTACACACTGGGACGGACTCATTGTGTAATTTCAATTTACAACAAAAGTCTATAATACATTGAAAATAAATCACATAAAGATTACATCATGCTCCTTTTTTTCGTACTGAACCGATTTGGGAAATCCCAATCGACCGATTTAATGCCGGATTTTACTGACAATTTAAAAACAAATCTTTCCAGCATGCTCTAAAACCGGAAATCATAAAACCGGAAAGCCGATTTTCTCTCCTTCAGCCGCTGCATTTTCACGAATATTTTCCGGAGAATCTCCGGTTGCCTGAATAGCGACATTATTTATACGTGCAAACTGATGCCCATTGCGGAAATCCTCATAACGCTCTTCCAGCATTTCTCTGAAAAGCTCTTCCCGATTTTCCGGCGTCGAATCCTCCAATTCTTCCTCCGCCTCTTCCAGCATATCCAATATAAATTCAGCAGCCCAGCTTCCCAACTCTTTTTCTTTATTCCAATCCGGGTTGAATTCGTTCAACAACCGGAATACCTCTTGTAAATATCCGGAATTTCCCCAATCTTCATATACCTGAAGAATTTCTTCATTATCGGCATATTCAGCCAACTCTTTTTGCCAATCGGTCTTATTCATTTGTAGTTAAGATTAAATCCAATATGAGTATCAAAAGTAACAAAAAGTTTATTGTTCCCGGCAGAATTTCCATATTTCCGGAAAAAAATGAGCAAACAATTTTTCTAACTGTCGTTCATGTTCCGTTAAAAAAACAATAGCTTCCTCCGGATCTACCGGCAACTTTTTATATTCTGCCATTATCCGAAGCGATTGCTTCAATCCCCGTAACGAAGCATAACGATTCAGCCTGTCCGTCAGAATAAAATGCCACACGAATCGTTTTATACGTACCGGCAAATAAAAATAATTCCGCACAAGCGACAAATAGAAACGGAACGTAAAGTAGCGAAGTGAAATTCCGGAATATTGCCGGAAATTACGTGCCAATAAGTAATCGAAAAACATATCGGTCATTACCCCCGCATATCTGCCGAATTTCACCTTAGCCAAAGCCACAGCTTGCTTAACATCCGCATGGTGATCCGCAAAATCATCAATCGACCGGTGCAACAAAATTCCCTGTCGGATATGGGCCGGATAATTTTCGTAAGATCGGCCCTTTACGGCATCTCCGATAAAATTACCGACTTGAATTTGTCCGTTTTTTCCCGAAAGCAATATATGAGCCAGATAATTCATACCTAAATTTTACAACAAAAGTAATGTTTAAAATTCTTGATTTACGATTTTTGATTTACGATTCCATGCATTTGGATAGGTTATTCATTTATTTCATACAAATCTCATTTTTCAAAAAAAGTAGTTTTGTATGATCAGTCAAAATCGTACATCTAAAACATCTGTCTTTCAATTTAAAATTTGCCAAAAGGAACGTATATTTGTCGGACAAATAAAAAACAATGAAAACAATCCTGTTTTACACGCTGATTTTCTTTTCACTTTTGACTCTATCCTGTAGCAGTAGTCGCAAAATGACAACTTCCCGGGTATCAACCGCACAACTGTCCCAAAAGCTAGGGTTTAAGGTCACCCGGAAAGATGATCTGAAACTCTATAGTGAAGCTGTAAAATGGCTGGGAGTTCCCTACAAATACGGAGGAAATACGAAAACAGGGGTAGATTGTTCCGGGCTCACCTGCAATATCTACCGTAATGCTTACAACATCAAATTAGAACGTACTGTAGCAGGAATGTATAAAAAAAATTGCCGGAAAATCGGACGTGCCAAACTCCGGCCCGGCGATCTGGTATTTTTCAATACGGCTAAAACACACAAATCTGCCAGTCATGTCGGCATCTTTTTAAAAAACAACATATTTATTCATTCCACGACCCATAGTGGCGTACGTCTCAATACGTTAGACGAAACCTATTACAAAAAGAAATGGATTAATGGTGGAAAAGTAAGAAATTTCCGTTAGGATTTTTAATATAAATTTATTTTATTTGTCTTTCGGTATTTGTGCATATTTATGAAATTTTGTGGAATATCAAAAACAAACAATTTACATTTATAGTAATTATAAGCCTTAACACCGTGTCATATGGAGAACATGACGGAAATATTAGATTTGTTGAAGCGGGGAGAGAAAAAAGGCTTACAGTTACTGTTCCATAAATTTTACAAGCCTTTGGTTATGTATGCCATGAAATATGTACACAGACAGGACGAAGCCGAAGACATGGTACAGGAAGTCTTCATTAAATTCTGGGAAAAAAACAGTTTTATCTCGGTTGCTTCTCAATTGAAAGCTTATCTTTATCAGGCCGTACGGAATCATTGCCTGAACTATCTCGAAAAAAATGCAAATCATCGCCTTGAGAATTCATTTGAACGGATAGAAATTACAGAAGAGGAAATGTCGGAAGAAGCCATTTGGAATCTCCGCATGGAGGAAATATATCAGGAAATTAACAATCTCCCTCCGCGTTCCCGGGAAATCTTTATTGCTATCGTTTTTCATAATAAAAAATATAAAGAAATTGCCGGAGAATTGAATATTTCTGTCAATACAGTAAAAACGATTCTTTCCCGTGCAATGCTTACTCTTAAAAACAATCTGAATAAAAAATCTTATCTGTTTTTACTCTTTATCGCTAAATTTAAATAAAAAATATAAAAATCTTGTCACCCGTTTTTGTTTTTTTCCTGTCATAGGAGAAAAAACAATATGGTAAAAATTCCGTCCTATATTATCTGCTTATTGATTGATTCCCTGAAAGGACGGCTTAATTCGTCCGATTCCCGCCGCCTGCAAAAGTGGTTGGAAACACATCCGGAACATCAAACAGAAATCGGAAGATTAAAAGATACCTATAAAAACACGACGGATGCTATTCGTTTCAAAAATATAGATACCAACAAAGCCTGGGCTACAATCAATTCCCGTACAGCTCCACGTGCCCGATGGAGAAGAAAAGTCATTTTACATCGTTATGAAATTGCAGCGGGGCTTATATTTCCGTTACTGATCGGTATTATTTTACTTCAACATCTAGGAGTGAACGAACAAATCACACCGGCTATCACTGCCGAAACTCCAGAATGTTCGCCGGAGCATTCTACCCAAGCAATATTGGAATTATCGAGTGGAGAACAAATTGTTTTGGATAAATCTGTCAATCAGAAAATTCAGAGTGCCGAGGGTCTCATTGTCGGAATAGACTCCACCAATACCATAGCCATTACACATGCCGGAGATTCGGTTAAAGCATCTGAAAAACCGAACCGTATTTACGTTCCGGTCGGCGGAGAATACAGCATCATCTTGTGTGACGGTACTAAAGTTTGGGTCAATTCCGACAGTCGTCTTACGTTTCCCAATCACTTTTACGGTCCGGAGCGGACCGTTGAGTTAAGCGGAGAAGCTTATTTTGAAGTTTCCAAAAACGGTAAGCCTTTCATCGTCAACACAGGCTCTTCTTCCATACGGGTTTTGGGTACGGCTTTCAATGTATGCAGTTATCACGACGAAAAATCGGAACAAATTACACTTGTAAACGGAGCCGTAAAAGTAAAAGTCGGTGAAAAAAATTACCCACTCCGTCCGGGACAACAACTGATTTCCCGAAAATCATCGGAAAAAGTAGAAATCAAAGAAGTCGATACGGAGTTATACACATCCTGGCGGAACGATTTATTCCGTTTTGTAGACCTTCCGATTGAAGATATTACACTAAAACTCAAACGCTGGTATAATGTCTGTTTCATTTTTAAAAATGAGCAATGCAAAAAATACCGGTTTACCGGCGCTGCCCGAAAAGACGGAGACTTACAGGAACTCTTACGCCGGATAGAGGCAACAAACCCCAATATACAATTCAAAATAAATAACAATGAAATAGAGATAATACAAAAATAAGGAGTGCGCTAACACTCCTCATTCCAGCTAACCAAATGTCTGTTCGTAACAACAGACAATATTACTAACTTCAAAAACAAATGTATGGAAAAAATCCGAAAGCCAAGAGTACTTTCCAGAAAAATTTCGGGAAAGATGCTGCGTGTGACTCAGTTTGTATTTTTCCTGACCTTGGGCCTGACCTTGCAAGTTTCTGCCCATACCTCAGCTCAGGTAGTACACCTCAAAGAACAGGAGCATACCCTGAAAGCCCTTTTTGAGGAAGTCGAAAAACAAGCCGGTTTACTAACCTTTTTCAGTAACAACGAGTTGGATATGTACCGCAAAGTACAGATTGAAAAAGCGAATTTCACGGTAAAGGAGTTATATGACCTCATTTTAAAAGGCACTCATCTTCAAGCCGAAATCACCAGTACCTATGTCATTATCCGGCCCAGTCAAGCCAATCAGCAACAGCAGAAAAGCAATCCGGACGAACGAACAATTACCGGGAAAGTAACCGATGAGCAAGGTGAACCTCTCCCCGGCGTGACAATTATGATCATAGGCACGACCTCCGGAACGGCAACTGACGTCGAAGGGAAGTACACCCTGAAAGTCAGAGCCGGGAATACTCTGAAATTCTCGTTTGTAGGAATGAAAGACCAAACAGTTCGTATTGCCGACAAAAATGTCATTGATGTTACACTTAAACCGGATAGTGAAACACTGGAAGAAGTGGTTGTAACCGGAATGGCACAAATGGACAAGCGACTCTTTACGGGAGCCACCGACCGTTTGTCGGCCGATCAGGTCATCGTACAGGGTTTACCTGATGTAAGCCGGGCTCTCGAAGGCCGTTCAGCCGGTGTATCCGTACAAAATGTTTCAGGGACATTCGGTACGGCACCTAAAATCCGCGTACGGGGAGCTACTTCTATCTATGGAAGCAGCAAACCGTTGTGGGTTGTAGACGGTGTTGTCATGGAGGATGTTGTTGAACTGGGAGCCGACGAACTATCCTCGGGAGATGCCGTTACACTCATCAGTTCTGCAATTGCCGGTTTAAGTGCCGACGACATTGAAAATTTTCAAATTTTAAAGGACGGCTCTGCCACTTCAATCTACGGAGCCAGGGCCATGGCGGGTGTTGTCGTCATTACGACCAAACGGGGCAAAGCGGGCGTAAGCCACATCAATTACACCGGAGAATTATCCATGCGGCTGGTTCCTGACTATTCTACGTTCAACATCATGAACTCCCAGGACCAGATGAGTGTTTATAATGAAATGTATCAGAAAGGCTGGCTAAGCTTTGCCAAAACCTATCGGGCATCGGAAAGCGGCGTGTACGGGAAAATGTATAAACTGATGAACACTTATGATCCGGTATCCGGGACATGGGCACTGGCAAATACACCGGAAGCCCGGAATAAATATTTGCAGGAAGCTGAAATGCGGAATACGGACTGGTTCAATGAATTATTTCGGAATTCACTGACGCAAAATCATTCTATCAGTATCAGCTCCGGTACTGAAAAAGCCAGATATTACGCTTCAATGAGTATATATCACGATCCGGGATGGTCAAAAGCCAGTTCGGTAAACCGTTATACGGCCAATGCCAATGCTTCTTATGACATTTTACCGAATCTTACCCTCAGTCTGCTTACAAACGGCTCTTACCGGGATCAACAAGCTCCGGGGACACTTAGCCAGCAAGTCGACGTTGTCAGCGGAGAAGTAAAACGGGATTTCGATATCAACCCGTACAGTTATGCTTTGAACACCTCCAGAGCGCTGGCGGTAAAAGATGCAAAAGGGTACACTTACTATACCCGAAACTACGCTCCGTTCAACATATTACATGAATTGGAAAACAATTACATCGATCTGAACATGGTAGATCTGAAATTCCAGGGAGAGTTGAAATGGAAAATACGAACCGGCCTGGAAGTCAGCATGGTCGGAGCAGTTAAATACCAGAATTCCTCACAGGAACATCACATCAAAGATCAGTCCAACCAAGCACAAGCCTACCGTGAAATGAGCGATGCGACAATTCGCGACGCCAACCCTTTCCTGTACACCGATCCGGACATTGCCTATTCCTTACCTGTAAGCATATTACCGGAAGGCGGTATCTACAAACGTACCAATTACAAAATGTTCGGGACGGATTTTCGGGCAACATTAAGTTTTAACAAAGTTTTCAACGAAACGCATATTACCAATTTTTTCGGCGGTATGGAAACCAATTCGGTAGAACGTCAAGCCACCTGGTTTATGGGAATGGGATATCAATACGATATGGGAGGTAATCCGTTCTTTAACTACTATGCTTTCAAACAATTGGCTGAAGAGAACGGACAATATTACCAAAATACAAGCACAACTTCCCGCAATGTCGCATTTTTCGGAACAGCCACGTATTCCTACAAAGGAATCTATACCTTAAACGGAACCTTACGCTACGAAGGATCAAACAAACTGGGTAAATCAAGAAGTTCCCGCTGGCTCCCGACCTGGAATATCGCTCTCGCCTGGAATGCACATGAAGAATCATTTTTTGAAAGTTTAAAACCTGCGGTTTCACACCTTACTTTCAGAACATCCTACAGCTTGACTGCCGACCGGGGACCGGCTTCCGTATCCAATTCAAGAGCCATATATACCAGTTACACCCCCTGGCGTCCCTCCTCTACGGTAAAAGAGCCGGGATTGGAAATCAGTTCTTTGGAAAACAGCGAACTGACTTACGAAAAAAAACACGAATTGAATATTGGATTAGACTTCGGTTTTTTAGATAACCGGATCAACCTTAGTAGTGATTATTACACCCGTAATAACTACGACCTGATCGGTTTAATCAACACACAAGGTGCCGGAGGTGAAACCATCAAATACGCCAATGTCGCTTCCATGAAATCGAGTGGATTCGAATTTACCCTTTCGACAAAAAATATCAAACTCCCCAATTTTACCTGGAGTACCGATTTGATCTTTTCCAAAAATAAAAACACAGTGACGAAACTGGATGCCCGCTCCAGAGTTATCGACCTGGTATCCGGTAATGGTTTTGCACGGAAAAACTATCCGGTACGTTCTCTGTTTTCAATGCCGTTCAAAGGATTGAATAAGGACGGTTTGCCGACATTCCTGAATCACAAAGGTGAAATTACGATTACGGATATCAATTTCCAGGAACGGGACATGGTTGACTTCCTAAAATACGAAGGTCCGACCGACCCGACAATTACAGGAAGTTTGGGAAATATTTTCACTTACAAAAACCTCAAATTAAACGTTTTTATAACCTACTCGTTCGGCAATGTTATCCGTCTGGATCCGGTATTCAGCAGTTCTTATTCCGATTTGGACGCCATGCCCAAAGAATTTAAAAACCGTTGGATGATGCCGGGCGATGAAGCTCACACCGATATTCCGGTCATTGCCAGTAACCGCCAGGATAAAGACATCAAAAATCTCAGGTATGCATACAATGCTTACAATTACTCGGATGCCCGAATTGCAGACGGAGGCTTTATCCGGATGAAAGAAATATCGCTTACCTACGATTTCCCTCAAAAATTCATCCGCCGGCTCAACCTGAACAACCTGTCCCTGAAAGCACAGGCAACGAACTTATTTCTGCTTTATGCGGATTCGAAACTGAACGGCCAGGACCCGGAGTTTTTCCGCTCCGGAGGGGTTTCTGCCCCGGTACCCAGGCAATTTACATTTACTCTGAGGTTTGGATTTTAATACATACAGATTATGAAAAAGAAAAATATAATTATCCCCCTGCTTTTTATAGCATCGTTGCTGGCCAGTTCCTGTAACGACTTTCTGGATAAGATGCCGGACAACCGGGCAGAACTGACAACAGAACAAAAAATTACCCGTCTGTTGGTATCGGCCTATCCAAGCGCCTCTTTCAGTATGCTGGCAGAAATGATGTCAGATAATACCCAAGACAATGGAACATTATATTCGGCCTATTCACTGATGGACGAGGAAGCTTATCATTGGCAGGATGTGACGGAAGTAAGCCAGGATTCGCCCCAATATATCTGGGACAACTACTACCTGGCGATTGCTTCGGCAAACCATGCTATAAAGGCTATTGAGGAACTGGGCATGGACAAAAACAGTCCCCAAAAAGGCGAAGCCTTATTGTGTCGTGCCTATGCTCATTTTATCCTGGTGAATTTATTTTGCCAACATTACAATACGGCAACCAGCACCCGGGATATGGGTATTCCCTATGTAGAGGAACCGGAAACAACCGTATCCAAAAATTACGACCGCGGAACCGTTGCCGATGTCTACGCTAAAATTGCCGAAGATATCGAAGCCGGAATCCCCCTGATCGACGACCAAATCTATACCGTCCCCCGTTATCATTTCAACTACAAAGCAGCCTGTGCTTTTGCATCCCGTTTTTACTTATGGTATGAGAAATACGACAAAGTCATCCGATACGCCACATTAGCATTGGGAGAAACACCTGACGAAGTGATGCGGGATTTTAACGGCGACGCAAAAACCTCCGACTGGAACTGGCGAATCAATAATTATGTCAGTGCAGAACTCAACAGCAATCTGCTGTTATTGCCCGCCAAATCCTACTGGCCTATTATACACGGTCCTTATAGCCAGGGAGAACGGTATGGTCACGCCCGTTCCATTGCCAAAACCCAAACTTTCTGGTCACCTGGGTTATGGGGAGAAAACCTGAGTGCCTACAATACGGTTTTCGGCTCTACACCGAAAATGGTATATCCTAAATTAGGAGCTTTTGTCGAATATACGGATAAAGTTGCGGGAACGGGCTTCATTAATCTGGTGTATCCGGCATTTACAACAGATGAAGCTATTTTATGCCGGGCAGAAGCCTATGTCTACCGGCAAGAATATGCCCGGGCCCTTGCCGACATGCAAACCTGGCTGAAAGGACACACGACAACAGGCGGAAGCCTGAGCCTGGATAATATCAAAAACTATTATGCCCAGGATCTTACGACGAAGAAACCGTTGCATCCGAAATTCACCTTAGAGACAGGACTTCAGGAAAGCTTTATCCATTTCATTCTCCATTGCAGACGAATCGAAAATATACACGAAGGATTACGGTGGTTCGACATCAAACGCTACGGTATTGAAATCGCCCACAACCGCCACGGTAAAACGGACGACGTACTGACAACCGACGATCTCCGCCGGGCGATCCAGATTCCGTCATCCGTCATCAGCGCAGGCATGCCCGCCAATCCGAGATAATTACAAAACTTATAACCGAAATAATATGAAAAGAACAGTTATTTATACGCTTCTCCTTTTCTCTCTGGCCCCCCTCTTTTACGGTTGCTCAGAAGACGATCCCGGCGGAAAATCCATTTTCGAACCTTCGGAAGTAAAACGCACCGAATTTGATCTTTGGCTATTGGACAATTACGTCAATGCCTATAACATCGACATGAAGTATCGGATGGAAGACGTTATATCGGATATGACGTTCAACCTGGTACCGGCCAGTCTGGAAAATTCCATCAAAATATCCAAGCTGATAAAGCATCTCTGGCTGGAAGTTTATGACGAAGTAGCCGGGGTCGATTTCATGCGTACCTATGTTCCTAAAGTGATTCACCTGATCGGTTCTCCGGCTATCGATGCCGAAGCACAAACCGAAGTATTGGGGACAGCCGAAGGCGGATTGATGGTCACGTTATACAAGGTCAATGAACTGAATACGGAAAACATCGACAGTCTGAATTATTTTTATTTCAAGACAATGCATCACGAATTCGCTCACATTCTCCATCAAACTAAAAATTACCCCAAAGACTTCGAGAAAATCACGACCTCCGATTACTCTCCCACAGGCTGGATGAACCGGACAGAAAAAGAAGCCTGGAAAATGGGATTTGTTTCCAAATATGCCAGCAGTGAGCCGCAGGAAGATTTTGTCGAGATCATCGCTATCTATCTAACCAGCAACAATGAAGTCTGGCAAGAAATATTAAAAGGGGCCGGCACTGACGGTAGTGAAATTATCCAGAAAAAGTTCGGTATTGTACGCAACTGGCTGAAAAACTCCTGGAATATCAATATCGACGATCTGCGGAAAGTCGTAGAACGCCGTTCTTCAGAAATCGGCAATATCGATTACGACCTCGACGAATAACGTGAAACGAAACCGATAAATGTTTGTTTACTAAAAGTACTATTATGAAAAAACTACCATACCTGCTTATCTTCGGCTTCCTGTTAGGTTTACAATCCTGTGTACAGGACGAAGAGGATATCTTTAACAAACCGGCAGCAGAACGTCTTTCTGAAGCCCTGCAAGCCTACCAAAAGATTCTAACTGCTCCTGAAAACGGCTGGGTTATGGAATATTACCCCAAAGGCGATTGTTCTTACGGGGGATATACCGTACTGCTTTCCTTCACTGAAGAAGATGTAACTGTCGCCTCGGAAATCTCTTCCAGGTCCGCCAAAAGCCTGTATTCATTGAAAGAAGATATGGGACCGGTATTGAGTTTCGATACCTACAACGAGATCTTCCACTTCTTTTCCGATCCCGCTATTCCCGGACTTCCCGGATTAGGCTATGAAGGGGATTACGAATTCATATTCATGGGCCAGGAAAACAATGAATTGATATTAAAAGGGAAAAAGACGGGAAACACTTTCCGTATGCATCCCCTGTCCAAAAATCAAAGCTGGGAACAAACGTTGAACGATCTCAAAAGTATCATCCGTACAATTACCCCTCCCGACTACTATGGTTATGGCCTGACAGTAGAAAATACGGAGATATTCTTGACACAGACCGGACGGGCACTGACGACAGAACCCAACGGCAGAAATTTCGAAATTGACTATATCGAAGGCAAGGATACGCTGACAATCAACGCCCCCTTTATTTATACCACCAGCGGTATCAAACTCTACCAACCGATTCAGATCGGCGGAAAAACCCTGCAATACTTTGATTGGTCCGAAATCGAACGTACTTTGGTTTGTTCGGACAACGACGTAAATGCCCGGATTACCTTTGATCCGATGCCCCTCAATAAAAGATTCTGTTACACAAAAGAAGAGTGGTACTTCCACACCGGTATCATGAGTTCTCCCTTCCGGGAAAAATGGAAAGAAGCCGGTGAATTAGTTCAATCAGGACAAGGACTCCGAATTTACCAGGCTTATCTAAGTTACAATGCAGAACTCGAAGCACAGATTCTGAACGTCGTACTCACCGATGGTTATAACCTGTATGAATGTTTGTTGTTGATTTATTGCCGGCCTGTAAAATGGACTGACGATCAACTTGAGATCGAATTCACCGGAAAAGTAGATGATAACGGAAATGCTTTCTACAACTCCGGAGGAGAAGCTATTCTTCAAATGCTAAACGGTAAATACACCGTCACTTGTGATAATCCGTCCAAACCGGCCGTGATTATGTTTAAGTCAACTGACAAACAGGATGTATGGTTTCAGTTATCGCTAGAAAAAGTATATAACCTATAAAATTCACATATGAATATGGAAAAAATTAAATACCTCATCCTGATTTTCTGCCTGTTTTTGGCAGCTTGCGATTCGGATGACAACAAAACCGATTCGTCCGAACTGGAAGTTATTTCTTCCGACCTATCCATAGAGGCTGTCGGAGGAACGGGCACGATCGAAGTATTCTCCGCTGGTGCCTGGAGTGCAACATCCAATAAAACATGGTGTACCGTAACCGTTTCAGGCAAAATCGTACATGTGACCGTCCCGGAAAACCCGACTATCTCTTCCCGGATAGCCCTGATTACCATCAAAGCCCCCGAAGGAAATAAAACAATACCGGTATCCCAGCAAGGTTCCATTATTGCTCTTTCCCAACCGAAACTGACTTTAGGTGCTTCGGGTAAAACCAAAAACGTCACTGTTCAGAGCAATCTGAAATGGACTGCCAGCAGCAAAGACAGATGGTGTCATATCTATATCACAGACGATACATTAAAAGTATCCGCCGATCATTATGACAATACGGACCCCCGGACAACACAAATCACATTAAGTGCCGGGAAAAATACCAAAATACTATCGGTATCCCAGCGCAATCAAGGGGATTTCATGCTTGAAAAATGGTCGGATACCGACCTGGGCGCCACCCTTCCGGCCACGGAGGAAAATATGCAAAACCCCGATTATCAACAGACTTGGGGTGACATGTATCAATGGGGACGCAATGTGACATTTTCCAGAGATATTTTACCGTCAGTCGTTATGACAAATGCTTCAATAACTGCGCAAGCCGCACAGACGATGACGGAATTTATAGGAAGTGAACTGACGCCTTTTGACTGGTTGAGTGACGGGAGTGCAACCACCCTCCCCGCCACCGGAAACTCGTACGTCTGGAAAGACCGTGCGGGTCAGGAACCCTGCCCGGACGGTTGGCGATTACCTCTCGATTACGAAGCCCGGCAAATATTTCCTTACGGAGAAATAGAAGGACGGTACGTAGTCATTGACCGCTGCACAAATACGGAAGTTTTGGATGCAGCCGGTACGTCTTATACCTGTGTTTCTGTAGGCGACGGTAATTATACCAAATACGCAATTAAAAAATTCGGCACCGAGAATGCCTATGTAATGAAATACGAATGGAAGACAGGCCCCTATAACAACGGTTATCTGAAAGTGACCGAAATCCGGGGAGATGCTTACACCGATTTTACCAACTCAGAGGAAGCCGAAGCTTTATTTTCCGCCAGTGACGAACAAGCGACAAAAATATTTCCGGCCAGCGGTTATCTCTATTGCAACACAGCAACTGCGACTTCTTTAGGTGTCAGTTGTAATTACTGGACAGCTTCTCCCTATAAAGAATACGCCACTTATGTGAGCGCGACGAATTTCCAGCTTCATGTGGACGCATTGTATTGTCCCCGGTCGTTAGGATGCCAGATCCGTTGTATCAAAGCCGAATAATACCCTAAACCTATACTTTCTCACAATTAAATTATCGATTATGAAAAAAACAAATTACAACACAAAAAGTTGGTTTTGTCTGCTAAGTGCATTGACATTACTGCTGGTCATAACCGTAACCGGATGTAAAGACGACGACAAGAGTCCCGATCCTACCCTGGAAATACAAAAGAACACGATGAGCTTCCTGCAAACGGGAGGAAATGACGTTATCGAAATCACAACCAATCAGAACTGGTCATTCAATACTCCCCCGGCCTGGCTGACACTATCCGAAACTTCCGGAAAAAAAGATGCTACAGTTACCGTAACTGCTACAGAAAATAAAGATTATGCTCCCCGGGAATTCACCCTTATCGTTACAGCCGGTTCATTGAGCGGACGAGTTGTCGTATCCCAGCCTGGCCTAGACCCGGTATTAAGCGTAAACCCGAAGAATATCGGTTTTGAAGTAGACGGCGGAACAGAAACCGTATCCGTTACTTCCAATGTTACCTGGACGCCCCAATTATCCGATGGTGCCGATAGCTGGCTGACAATTACCGTATCCGAAGATAAAACCGGCATAACCATTACATCGGCACCGAATACGACTGCCGAACAAAGAGAAGCCACCCTGACCCTCGAAGGTAATCAGGAAAAAAGCGATGTCGTTACCATCATTCAGGACGGTCCTGCCAATATGACGATTACGGCATTGCGGGCCCTGGCAGCCAACAGTAAAACGGACTATACATATGTTACCGGACTTGTAACTTCTGACAACACCGGCAAAAATATCGGCGACAACCAAATGATCATACAAGACGGTACCGGTAACGCGATCACCCTGCAATTTACAGAAGAACATAATATCGCACCCGGTACTCAGGTCGATGTATTATTAAACGGAGGCAGCAGAACAACAGTAAACGGCCTGACAACCATTAACAATTTGAAAACCGCTAATATTACCTCTGTACCGACAGCGACAATCACTGTAAACCCGACTGTAAAAACCATCGCAGAGATACTTGCCGGAGAAGCCGGAGACGGTTTGCTGGTAAAAATCGAAAATGTCGAATTCAAAGATATAACTCAAACATACGGCAATCAGCCTATCCTCTGGAACGGAACGGAAGAATTACCTCTCGCAGTAGCTGCGACAGCGACATTCCGGGAACAAAAAGTCGCTGCTAAAAACGGAGCGATTATCGGGCATATCACGAATGCGGAAAGCTGGAAATTAGTATTGAGAAATACAGAAGATACCGAAAACATGACGAATGACAGACTGTATGACAAATCCCGGCTCAAATTAAGCATTGTCAGCTACGCGTTCGGAAACCAGGGAGGTAAACTTCCGGTCGACATTACAATAGATACCGATATCACCTGGACGGCCACGGTGTCCGCAGGTGCCGCCTGGTGTACATTACAACCGGCAACCGGTTCGGGTTCGGGTTCATTCATTGTCACTACCGAAGCCTATTCCGGTGATAACGAACGTACGGCAACCGTTACCGTAACAGCTCCCGATCTCGACCCGGTAACTCTTGAAATCATACAGACTCCGACAGCCAAAAGGGAATTTGTCCTGTCCAGGTGGTCAAACAGCAATTTAGGTGCAAAATTACCGGCAACGGAAGAGAATATGTCAGGTCCTGACTACAAAGACACCTGGGGGATGTATTACCAATGGGGGCGAAATGTCGGATTCCCTCATTCCGGAGCTGAAACCACGATTGCCGCCAATGAATCAATTACGGCAGAACAAGCACAGGAGATGACAGAATTTATTACCTCAAACGGCGACTGGCTGACCAACCCGGGATCGGAAAGCGTATGGAACGACCGGGCAGGCTCCTATCCATGTCCTTCCGGTTACCGGTTACCCAATCAAATGGATTTATTACGTATCTATCCTTCTTCGGAAGACAAAGGGACATTCAGCAATTTCCAGAGCGTCGTTATCTATGAACGCCTGGAAGACAGACCCGGAGTACCCGACCGTACCTTATACGTTTATGAAGGAAACTCTAAAATCTACGCGATAAAGAAATTTGAAACGGCTGATGCATACATACTTCGTTTCGAAATGCTGGGAGAAGTAGGTAAAAATCTATACTTGAAAATTACTGAAATTCTAGCAGATGAAAATACCGTATTCGACAATGCAACAGATGCAGAAGCCTTATTTGCAGAAGCCACAGAATCTGAAGTCCGGATATTCCCGGCAGCCGGAATGTTGAACATGAGTGACGGAGCAACCTTACTGGCTCCGGGTGCTGCCGCCTGGTACTGGCTTGATAAAAAGATGCGTTGCATGTATATACTTAACACAACACGCATCAATGAAGCCGGGGCAATCTGCGGCTATGCAACACCGTTACGTTGCATTATGGAATAATACCGAAATATTCCGGGAACCCAAACAATGAAAACGATCAGGAGTCGGTAAAGCTTGCTTTACCACTCCTTCTCCCGGATTTTATGACACGATTTTAATTTGAAGCATATGAAACTAATAAGTTATATAATCCTGTTATTCACTTTATTTCTAACAGGATGCGACTCGGATGACAATACGGGGAAATCCATTCTGGATTTAGGAATTCAGGATATTTCGTTTGAAGCGAACGGAGGAAGCCGGGAGGTTTCCATCAACCTGAACGGTAACTGGCAAGCCGTATCCGACAAAAGCTGGTGTACAGTAGGGAAAAACGCTAATAAACTAACCCTGACAGCTCCCTTAAACCTAACAATAGCCACAAGAACGGCTGTAATCACAATAACCGAAGGAAACGGTGAGGGTACATTTACCGTTATTCAAGCCGGTTCGAAATTTGATATTTTCCCGGAAAAACTTTATGTCCCTGCCTCCGGAAAAGGTGTACCCATTGCCATCAAGGGAAATGTAGAGTGGGAAGCCCAAGCGGATGAAAGCTGGTGCCACCCGGTAGCGCAGGGAGATACCCTTATGATCTCCGCCGATACTTACAAAGACGAGCAAAAAGCGCGTTATGCAACCGTTACGGTACAGGTCGACGGCCAGAATGCAAGGATCATTCCGGTCATTCAAACTCATTACAAAGATTTCAATCTTGAAAAATGGTCAGATACGAATGAAGGAGCAACTCTCCCTTCCACACCGACCAACTTATCCGGAAAACAATTTAAACAAGCCTGGGGGAATTATTACCAATGGGGCAGAAATGTGGAATTTCCTTGCGAAAATGTAACAACAGTCACAACAATAGCCGCCAATTCCGACATTACAGCAGCCCAGGCCCAGCAAATGCCGGAATTCATTACTCACGTGGATGATTGGTTGTGTGACGGTAGCCTTACCACTAAACTTCCCACTCTTGAAAATACATACGGCTGGACAGACCGTTCCGGTAGCAATCCTTGCCGGAATGGCTATCGTCTGCCTTATGATTACGAATGTTTACGGATATTCCCCGGTGATGAGACTCCATTTAAAAACAAGGAACGGATGGAAGGTAAGGATGTTCTCGATATCATAGGCACGGAATACGACTATGTATCCATTTCTGACGGAGCATCGAAGATTTATATCATAAAAATGTTCGGGACATCCGAAGCTTATGTTATACGGTATGAATTCAAAGGCATATCTTCCTACAACGGCTGGATCAGGCTTACAGAAATAAAAGGAAATGCCGACACTGATTTTCAAACCGCAGGAGAAGCGGAAAACCTGTTTACAAACGCCACAAGATCCGCCGAGCTTTGTTTTCCGATTTGCGGAGTACTTTGGGGAGAAAACGCCGAAGTTGCCAGTCCCGGTACCAGCGGTTATTGGAACAATACTCCGTCCTATGAATACAAAACGGCAGCCAATGCGTATGTACTTTCCAACATAGCCGTCAGCTACGCCACCTCATACAGACGTTCACTGGGATGTATGATACGAGGGATCAAAGAATAACCGGCCGGACGGTTATGCCTTGGTTAAACACCGAGTTTTCTCCGGAATGTTAGACATATTTAGGCTAAAAACGAAAATACGGGATAGTAATTATCCCGTATTTTCAAACATTATACATATTTCTCAAGTACATTTTTCAACTGTACCGATTGCATAACTCCGCTTTGCCTCCAAACCATCTCCCCTTTCTTAAAGATCATCAGGGTCGGTACAGATTGAATCTGATGATTCATAACCAATGCCCGGTTTGCCTCTCCGTCTACATCTATCGTAATAATATGGATTTTATCTCCCATATCCTTTTTCAACTCTTCGAGTATCGGGTGCATGGCTTTACACGGACCGCACCAGGTAGCAAAAAAATCCACCAGCACCGGTTTATCACCTTTTATTAATTCTTCAAATTTCCCCATAGCTATTTTGATTTAGTTTTCTATTTATACTCAATAGCCCGGGGCAGGGTTACATCCGATCAAGGCAATACCGTTCCGTCCTCGTTCACTCTGACATAAATATCCCGTTCGCCTTGCTCCAGTTCAAAGAGGTAATAAGAACCGTCGGCTGCACTCTCAATAAAATCAATGTCGTCGATCCGGTAAGCGGCATACTGTGTACGAATGGTTTCGAGTACAACAGCCGGAACATCCGATTGCCGGACCTCCCATTCGGTATATAACCACTGGTTCTGACTGTCAAATTTTACTTCCTTATACCTATTGTCATGGTAAATATCGACTTCCAGTATACCTTTTTCAATTTCATATTCAACAATCCGGGCACCGGCATAATGTGTATTTAAATAATCCGTTACAGCCTGAGGCAAACCGGCAGAAGGTACATGGCTTCCGTCATCGCCCACAACGGTTTTTACCAGAGTGCCGTTCTCCGTATAATACAAATCCACCTCTTGCTTGCCTTGTTCAACCTCGATTACATAAACCGTTTCCATTCCGGCCCGCTCGAGCATATCCACGTCGTCAACATGCCATTGTGCATATTCACCGGCAGCAAAAGCCGTTTTAATGGCCTCCGGTAAAGCGCTGAAACGGATATCACTTTCCGTCATATACCAATTACCGGCATTATCAAACCAAGCTTCTTTTTCTACTCCGTTTTCATAGAATTCTGCTACAACATAATTTCCCTTCCGCTCCCACTCTTTGGGTGTAATACCCGGATATTTCTGTTCAAAAGCGCGGGTCACCGGCTCTTCCGGTTTATAATGATCGTCATCATTACTACAAGCCACAAATGGCAAAGAAAAAATCAAACCTAAAATAAATAATACAGTTTTCATATCCTTAGCGTTTATTGGTTAATAATCAATCGTCAAACCTGACAAATACTTGCGCAAGATTAAATTTCAACTCCAATCGGTTTGCCAGTTTCACCTCGTAACCGTTTTTGTCTTTATCGATACTCCATACAGCTATACCGGAAAAGTTCTTTGATAGATAATCTGCGATTTTAGCCGGGAGAACAGACACCGGCAAAGCGGTTTTATGCCCGTCGATTTCTTTCCACTGTCCGTTTTTATCAAAATCCAGATCAAAACCGTTCGTCAGAATGACATCGTACTGATTTCCTTCCCAGAACTCTTTTTCAATCTTAATATGAGATACGCCTGTAGCCGGAAAATGTTTACGTATAAACTCCCGGGCCGTTTGAGGCAATTGAAGGGTATCCGTCGTATACACTTTCTTATCGGCAAAAACTGCCTGTACCAAAAATAAACTGACTACTATCAGAAAAAATACTCTTTTCATATCGTTTATATTTTAAATTTACGATACAAAGAAAATATCGAATTTGGGAAACATTTGGGAATAGAAATATTTTTCCGGAAAACTTAGTAAGTTGCGATTTCGGATTTACGATCGGTTTAAATACGATTTGGCAGAGCACTTCGCTGAAATGAGAACAGATTCATTTCAAAAAATCAAAAATAATAATCCATTGAAACAGAATAGCCAAAACCCTATAAATCTGTAAAATCAGCGGGATCTATAAAAAATGCGAATCCGAAACGGACAATTTATTCCCCTATATACTTCAGTATATCCTCCGGCCGGTTCACAATATGAACGGCACCGTTATCCATCAGTTCCTTGCAAGGACGAAAGCCCCAGGTGACTCCAATAGGAGTGACTCCGCTATGGATTGCCGTTTGCATATCTACACAGGAATCTCCGACATAAAGTGTATCGTCTTGGCCGGCCCCTGTCGTTCCCAATATTTCATTTACGATAGCCGGGTCCGGCTTAGCGGGAACTCCTTCGCGTTGTCCCAATACGACCTGAAAAATTCCCTCTCCGAAATAAGTACGGATTAATTCCCGCGTAGCATCCTGATATTTATTCGATGCCACTGCCAGCATCAATCCTCGGTGCTTAAGTTCTTTCAACAACTCCGGAATTCCCGGATAGGGTTTGGTTTTATCCATCATATGTCCGGAATAATAGGCAACGAACTCGGCCCGGACATGCATAATTTCGTTTTCCGTACGTGCATCTTCAGGCAATGCCCGCTCTATTAATTTCGTAATACCGTTTCCCACCATATAACGATAGTCCTCCGTTACATGTTCCTGATAACCGAATTTCCGCAAAGCATAATTGGCACTGACTGCCAAATCCTCCAGAGAATTCAATAATGTCCCGTCCAAATCAAATATTACTAATTTCATTTTCATTACCATTTAAAATCAAAAGAACCCGATTGACAAAAGTAACGATTTATTGCTGCAATTTGTTCCGCAAGCGACCGGAAAAGTTTTAATCTGCCAAAGCGTATTGCTCAATTCCGGATTCAGGTAACACGTCTTCTCCTGCTCCGGTCGACAAATCCGGTCCGGAACCGTAAAAACCGAAATAAACAAAACGATTTTATTCAGAATAAAAACACAAATCTACCGGTTGTTCCTTTTTTCTCTTTAATCTTTTTCATTTCAACTGAAAGTCTGTAATTTTGCCGATACATAAACAACCGATGAACAACCGTACTCTCCCTTCCTCCCTGGCTGAATTACAACAGCAATACCGTCTATTGGAACAGGAATACGCTTATGAAAAAGAAAGCTACCTCCAAAAATCCAGAACGGGAGGGATTTTACATAAGATACGGCAGGGTTTCTGCTGGTATCCGGTCGGAGCCGGACGTAACTATTACAATTCATTGAACCTGCCGGTCATCGAAATTACAAAAGAGAGTGATGATGACACGGAACATAATTTCGAATACGGGCGTCCGGTTTGTTTTTTTACGCCGGATGCAGCGGGAAACCAACGCTACTTCAGTTTCAACGGTACAATCAGCTATGTAGACGGCAACCGCATGGTCGTGGTTTTACCCAATACCTCAGTGGCCACAACATTGCAGCAATGCACGGATTTAGGCATACAACTTTATTTCGACGAAACGACATACAAAACCATGTTTGCAGCCCTGAACGAAGTGATGCAGGCTAAAGACAACCGTTTGGCAGAGCTTCGCGAAATTATATTGGGCAAACAAACGGCTTCTTTCCGGAATATACCGCCGATGCGCTTTCCCTGGCTCAACCGGAAACAAGAAGAAGCCGTCAACCGGATTCTTTATACCAAAGACACCGGTATCGTTCACGGTCCTCCCGGAACGGGGAAAACCACTACGCTCGTCGAAGCTGTATATGAAACATTACACAAAGAAAATCAAGTTCTGGTCTGCGCCCAAAGTAATACAGCCGTCGACTGGATTGCCGAAAAACTGACAGACCGCGGAATTCCTGTTCTTCGGATCGGAAATCCGACGCGGGTCAATGACAAAATGCTTTCTTTCAGCTACGAACGTCGTTTCGAAGCACATCCCGATTACCCCGAATTATGGAAAATCAGAAAGATGATCCGGGAAGCCATCGGCATAATACGTAAAGCAGAAGGACAACATCGCAAAATACAATACGACCGTTTGCTCCAGCTACGTCACCGGGCTACCGAGCTGGAAATCGGAATCGACCGCGATTTATTTGCCGAAGCCAGAGTAATTGCCTGTACTCTGGTCGGAGCTGCCAACCGTTTACTGGCAAATAAACGTTTCAGCACCCTCTTTATCGACGAAGCATCACAAGCCCTGGAAGCAGCCTGTTGGATTGCAATAAGCAAAACCGAACGGGTCATTTTTGCCGGCGACCACTGTCAGTTACCACCGACGGTAAAATGCCCCGAAGCGGCACGAGGCGGGCTCGAACAGACATTAATGCAAAAAGTGGTCCGACGTCAGCCATCGGCCGTAACCCTCTTACAAACCCAATACCGTATGCATGAAGCCATAATGGCTTTTCCTTCCCGTTGGTTTTATCACAATCGTCTGGAAGCTGCACCGGAAGTAAAGCACCGAAGCATTCTCGAGTATGATTCGCCATTGGTATGGATAGATACCGCCGAACCGGAAGCAGCGGAAGAAACTGCGGGAGACAGCATGAGCCGCATGAATAAAAATGAGGCTGCATTACTGATCGAACACCTCCGGACATATATTGAAAAAATCGGGATGAGCCGTATTCTGGAAGAACGAATCGATTTCGGATTAATTTCTCCATACAAAGCACAGGTATACTATATCCGAAGACTCCTCAAAGCCGACCGTTTTTTCAAGCCTTTCCGGTCTCTGATTACAGTAAACTCCGTAGACGGCTTTCAAGGACAGGAACGCGATGTCATTTTTGTCAGTCTTGTAAGGGCAAATGAAGCAGGAAAGATCGGTTTTTTAAATGATTTGCGCCGCATGAACGTTGCCATAACCCGTGCCCGCATGAAACTCATTATTCTGGGAAATTCCACGACACTCACCCGACACCCGTTCTACCGTTCTCTTTTCGAATACATCACTACCTATTCCTTCTGATACAAAAATGATGACGCCCGTCATAACGATAATCTATCCGTAAACCATACATATCCGTTATCGACTTAACGATGGCCAAGCCTAAGCCTGTCGATTCCTTTTTACCTCCTGCATGATAAAAACGCTGAAACACCTTTTTATCGTCGAGAGGTCCGTCAACAGCATCATTAGCAAACCGGACCTCATCAACCGTAATTCCGATATTCACAGCCCCGCAATCCGGACTATGGACAATCGCATTTTTAAGTAAATTCGTCATTAAAACAACAGACAGCATTTCATTCATCTGACAGCTAAACACGCCTTCCTCCTTTATTTCGATCCGGATATTCCGGTAAGCATAAATATCTTTAAAATCATCTGCCGCTCCATGCAATATTGTATTAAATACCACATTTTTAACCTCCGTATACTGACGATTTTCAATACGGGACAACAACAACAAAGATTTATTCAAACGAATAATCCGGTCGAGAGTTTGATGTATATCTCCGATTTCATTCAGCAACTCTTCCGTATAAGCCGGACTCTCTGCCAATAACTCCAGTTTATTCCGGCAAATGGCCAAAGGTGTCTGCAATTCATGGGAAGCATTTTCAATAAATCGCTTCTGCTCATGAAATACGGTCTCATTCCGCCCGGCCATCTCTGCGATTGCCTTATTCAAACGCCTGAATTCCGTTACCCGGGTTTCGTTTACCAAAGGTGTATTGGGTTTACCCACCGTAAAATTATCCAGCCACCCCATCAAAGCATAAAATGGCCGGAAACTTTTCCGGAACATCCAATGGGAAACAAATAAAATACAGATGACCACCGCAACATACAAATAAACAATCGACCATAAAATCGATTCCAGCATATCATCTTCCTCTATAATGGAGGTCATGATCGTCAACTCGTAATACTGTCCGTTTTCCGTCTTAAAAGCAGTTCTCAACAATCGTACAGGTTCATCGTCCATTTCATACTCATTAAAAGCCTCCGTCGTCTCAAAATGCTCCCGATAATGTTTACCCACGTCAGCAGGAATCTCCGTAATATAATAACGGGTAAGAATATCCGTATGACTGCGCGGTATGTCTGCATCCCGCAACATCTGTTTGATAACGATCTTTTTATAATTTTTCAGGCTATCGTCCGTCTCGTCGTACACCTCGTCTACAATCTGAAAATAGAAAAATACCGACCAGAAAGCCATAATTATTAAAACGACAATTGCCAAACGTCCTATTGTATAGTGAATCAGTTTCATACTTAAAAATCAGTCCCCTTTTGTATTCATTTTATATCCGAAACCGTAAACGGCTTTTATTTCCGGCAAAGCTCCCGCTGTTTTCATCTTCTTTCTCAGGTTCTTTACCTGAGAATAAATAAAATCAAAACTATCCGCTTGATCTATACAATCCCCCCAGACAGCCTCGGCTAAAGCTTCCTTATGAATCAAACGATCCGGGTTCGTCACAAAATAATAAAGCAAATCAAATTCTTTTCTATTCAGCACCAATTCAGCATCATTGACAAAAACAATATGCCGGTCGGGAAAAACATGCAAATTTTCCAATACAATAGACACATCACCGTCATTTTGCTTACGCCGGATAACAGATTTCACCCGGGCATGCAGTTCCGCCAGATGGAAAGGTTTAGCCAGATAATCGTCCGCCCCCAGATCCAATCCGGTCACTTTATCTTCAATCGAATCCTTGGCTGAAATAATGATAACGCTTTCTTTCTTACGCATTTTTTTCAACTCTTCCAACAAAGTCAGACCGTTTCCATCCGGTAGCATAATATCCAACAACACACAGTCGTAATCATAATCATTCAGCTTTTCCATAGCTGTCCGGTAATCTGCCGCCCACTCCGCAATAAACCGTTCCTTCTCCAGGGAACGCACAATTGTTCCCCGCAAACTATCTTCATCTTCAATAACAAGCACTTTCATATCTTTCCTATTTTTGCAAATCTAAGCAAATATTTAGGAAAGATTCTGGAATCTTCCGATTTTAACCCCGCTTAAAAAAGAATCGATTGATTGACGATTCAGGATTGCTCCCGCCGATTCATTTTTAATTTACGATCGGAATAAACTGTGTTTATTCAAGGATGTTTTGCCGGAGTCAGAATACATCTGTTTTAAACCGGACAAAGCAAAACTAACTGTTCGGATCGAGAGACAGAATCGTAAATCGTCAATCAAAAACTCATTCATATTTCCGGACCACTTCTTCCAATTGTTCCGAAGGCATTTCGCCACTTTGCCGCCATACCTGATCCCCGTCATAAAATAACAGGAATGTCGGTACAGATTGTATTCGGTAATATTCCAACAACCTCGCATTCTGCGGGGCATCGATATCATACCTTTCTACGATCAGGTGTTCACTGTTTTCTTTTTCCAAAGCATCCAAAATCGGTCGCATTCGTTGACAATGAGGACACCAATTCGCATAGAATTGAACTAAAACCGGTTTTTTCCCCTTTAGGACTCCATTTAACCTGACCATTTCTACCTCTCTGTTAACAATCATCCTTCTCAAATTTCAACTCTCCCTTCGTCTATTATTTCCCATTTCTCTTTTATTTCTACTGATACCCGGATAGTACTCTCCGTCTCAAAAAGAATACTCATACGTACGATCTGCCCCGGACGAAAAAGCAAACGGTTATCATTAATGACGAATTGACTTACTTTCTCAGCACCTTTCAATTTCACATCAACGACAGCCGGATGATCTTTATAAGTCGGGAAGGTGTTTACGCCGACCCAATAATCACCGGGACCGATATATTTCAAATCGGTTGTTTTATATACGGATGTCGTGTCTGAAAGTTCACTTTCCAACCCGTCTAATTGCATATAATTATTTCTACGAATACGAATTTCCCGGGCAATTTGTTGCACAGAAAACTCCAAGCCGGTAACCCATTCCGGCGGATTAATAACTTTGATTTCCAAACGGGAAACAATCATCTGCAATTGTACAGGCAAATCAACCACGCCCCAAAGATTTCCCCGAAGAATATCTATCAGATAAACCGGAGGCTCCAAATGATCCTCAATCCGGAAAACGGCTTGTAATATCCCGGAATCCATAAACTGCCAGTTCATTAATTTGTGATCCAATAAATTCCCGGCAAATAAAAAATAATAGCTCCCCGGTCTCAAAAATTCCGAAATAACCGGATGTTCACGACAGTAATTATAATCATAAACAAAAGAAGTATCTATGTGGTTTTCCCGGAATGCCAATAATTCCAGCCGATCGGTAAAATTATAATAAGGCTTGTAATCCGCAGCCTCATCCCCCTCGAAAGCATAAGCTACGTCCTGCATTTTAAAACGCCCCTCTGCTCCTGCCACCTCCCGGGAACATTCCTTTTCGTCCGTACAAGCTATACCCCCCAAAAGGATACACCCTATGATCCAATATCCGGTAATCTTCATCATTTTTGCGGTATTAAAGGAAAATCCGGCCATACGATATTCTGCCAATCGAAAGCGAAAAAATAAACGCAGGTAAATTCAAAACTCAACAATGCCCCGTAACTACTGTTTACGGTTGCAAACAAATTTACATACCGGTCCGGTAATAATTCTACCGGCACTAACTTTGTTCTTTCCTCCCCGTTCCGGGCATGAAACACCAGTTCAATTTCAGATGTTTCTCCGGCAGATGGAAAAATATATAAATCGAACAGAGCAGTAACCTGCTGGTGAGGTTTTTCATTTTTCACAATAAAAACCTCTGCCGGAGCATCCCCCGGTTCTGAATACTCACCTTCCAGCGTAATGCGACGGTCGATATTTTTCACCGACATACGGATCGTATCGATTTCCAGGGGGACACCGTCAATCTTTATAAACAAACGGCTGACAACATGGTGCAATTCGACCGCTACAGTCTCGATAACCTCTCCGACCGCCGTCTCCGTCTGCCCCAGAAAATAAGGCAGAGACAATCCGGTCTCCGGATAATTCAACCAGACGTCAGAAGGACGTGTGATACCCTCCTGTAATATACCCCCACTCTCAGCCCGTGCATTTCCTACAAAATAAAAACGGTACTTTCCGATCTCTAATTCCGTATCCAATAACTTTGATTCGGTATAAGTCGTTCCCGGAGATTTTCCCTCCTCCAATTCCCGGATTTCCTGCTCATTCAAATCTGCCAATTTATCGTAAAAGACATATTCCCCTTTCGTATCCTGTTTGAAAGCAAATATTTGCAGATCTCTGATATAGGTCGCAAAATCATAAATTCCCCGGGTCGACATGCTCAACCTTATCATTTTTCGGTTTGCCGGCAAAGAAGAGGTATCATCGGAACAAGCCGCCAGTAATATTCCTGTCAAAAAAAAGAGTATATACCTCATATTCTTCAGATTTAAATCTTATCTCATTGCAAAAGGAAATCGGAAACAATGCTATTTTTCTTTACCGGCTTCACATCCGTACGCCCTACCGATTGAAAACGACAACTGACCTGAATATCCTCCGAACCCACCAAACGAAAAGAAACCGATTTTCCCTGATACAGTAGATTATCTGCCGCATCAAAACAACTCACATTCAGAAAAGAACTGTCCGTTGACGAGACAGACGGAAACGATTTAAAATGAATCGTCGGACTCGTTCCGGGCTGTAACTCTGTCAATTCTGTAAAAATTGGCGGTATAGCAGGCTTTTTCCGGATAACCAGATTTAAGTACACGCCCTCCGCCGTATTTTCCAAAACCGCCCGGATTCGTTTTACTTCCTGCGGCACCTGCTGTATTGTCAATGCAATCCGACAAGTAAGAATCAGAAAGGCAGAACCGATTCTTTTCTGTTCTCCGGCTTTTACATAACCCGACCCGTAATACAAATCAGGCGGCTGCACCCCTCCGGTATACTCAATCAAAGTACTGTCTTTCGTGCGTTGTCCCCCCATAAACCGGATATGTTCCGGTTCTCCGTTCCCGATTGTCACCAATTGATAATATCCTGCAGGTACACTGAAAATATGTTCGTCCGGATCCGCTTTCGGTCCTTCTATCCCTATCTGACATACCAGGGAATCTCCTTCTGCCAATTGACGAAAAAACAACACTTGCGAACTGTCTATTGTAACATCAGATGTCAACGTCAAACGGGTAAAAGGATCCGGGTCCGGTAAATTGCCGATTTCTCCGGTATTATCCGAACATCCGAAACAAAGGACACCCAAGCCGATTAACAATTTTCTCATTTATAGGGCTATAATTAGATGATTATTCCGGGTTCCTGATCTACATTCCACTCGACATCGGCTGAAATTGAAAGCGTCAAATCTACTTTCCATACCCCTCCCGACTGATTAGCATCGATGGTCGCTGTCAATTTCGTAATCGTATTACTCTTCAACGTATATTCATTCTGCAAGGGAATATCAATTACCTGTCCGTTATCGAGATAAAAAGTCAATATAAAAGCAGACTGCTGTCCTGCAACCGTAGGCAAAGCGATCACTCCTATCGGCAACTGCGGCTGATCCTCCGTAAACATATACTCGTTCGACGAAACAACTGAAATAATCCGGTTACTCAGAAAAACTCCGGTCATATCGAATGCTCCGTATGTATTTTGAATTCCGACATCGATACGCTTCACCGCAGAAGGTACATTTTCCAGCGTCAGGTAAAACATAGCTACTTTCCGGAAAAGTGTCAATTGCGGCGTTACCGGCATAGCACTTCCCAATACGATCCGTTCCGTCTGTCCGAAAAACAGGCGTGGTGCGGTATTACCCGATACGACCGAAGCAATTACCTGGTCCATCGTATTCCCGATAACAGCCCCGGTCAGATTCGCATTCTCTAACTCCATACCCGTCGAATCGAGCATATTTCCAAGCCCTACAATCATGTAATTACCGATAGGCAGATTATCGAAATCGACATCCTTCGGTTCTGTAAATCCGGCATTACTTCCGGTAGTGCTATTGGTTAATGCATCCAATTGCTCTTTATCCAGCGAAGCGGTTTCCGTCAACAAATAAATACCGTTCGTATTCTCCCGGAACAAAAACAAATCCAGAGATTTGACATAATTAATCAATTTTTCCCCCGTTACAGTTCCAACCCGTCCGGTAACCGATAACTCTATTCTCCCGGGACCTTCACCCGGTTTTCCCGATTGGTCGCTATTGTCATCATTACATGCCGCCAGTAAAACGACACCTAAAATAAATATCACTCCATAAAAACGTCTCATAATATTTAATTTTAAATCAATGTATCACAAACTTTTCCCGGTTCCTGCACCCGTGATTTATAATCCATTATAACATTCAGGCACAATATCCCCGTGTGCTATTTATACCCTAATAACGGACAGTTAGTTACACAATACCGGAAAATTATAAAACCAGCCGGATTACAGATTTTAAATAGAACTTCGAAAACAAAGTTGAGAAAGGGAAACGATCGGATTGATTATAAACCGTAAATTGTAAATCAAAAATGCAAAAATTCCGTAAAACCCGAAGAAGTTATATCTTTGTTTCACGATAAACCGATTGGAACCATGCTAATTATTCTTTCACCTGCCAAGTCAATGGATATGAATCCGGTAGCCAATGCCCCTGCCGGAACGAAACCGCAATTTCAGAGCGATGCAGAATTTATCGCATCCAAAATGCAGGAATATTCCCGTGACCAACTACAAATTCTACTTCAGATCAGTAATAAGCTTACAGATATCAATTATGAAAGATACAGGGATTTCGGCTTGAATACGACACCGGCAAAACCGGCTTTACTGGCCTATACGGGAAATGTTTTCCAACACATCAATCCGTCTACATTTACCGATAAAGATTTCCGGTATGCACAAGACCACCTGCGCATCATCTCAACCCTATACGGTCTCGTCAAACCACTCGACTTAATCAAAGCCTATCGCATTGCTTTCAAAATAAAACTGAAAGGAATAGAAGAAAAAGATTTATACGAATACTGGTTGCCCAAACTCACCACCCCCTTAATTGAAGCGACACAAAAAAGCGGGAATATTTTAATTAACCTGGCCAGCCTGGATGTTCTCGGAGCCTTGGATATGAAAATGCTGAACGAGAAAGTCAGGGTCATTACGCCGGAATTTAAAGAATTTCGGAATGGGAAATATGAAACCATCCGTACTTACGCTAAAATGGCCCGGGGTGAAATGACCCGTTACATCCTGTTAAACCGAATCGAAGAACCGGAAAAAATCAAGCAATTCGAATGGGATGCTTTCCGATTTAATGCAAAACTTTCCGATAATACGAATTACATCTTCGTAAAATCTTAATAAAATGCAAATTCGGAAAGACAATAGAATTGTTTTTAATGAGCCCCGCAGATTTCGCCGATTCTACAAATTCATTTTCGATTTCCGATATCGGATATACAATTGGAATTAACCCTTTTCCGGGAAAACGTTCTGTTGAAGCAAAAAAATCTGTTTTAAACAAAATAAAGCAAAATAACCATTGCTACTGCAAAAGAATCAAAAATCAAAATTACACAAATGAGTCCGTCCCAGCGTGTCATTTTATGCGGATCTTTCAAACCTGCAGGCTACATTTTTCTATGCTTTACGAAAATCCGTTCTTTCCATAGAAGGAAGGACAAGGAATAGCCTTGTACTTTTTCTTGGTGCTATTCCAGAAAAGAAACATAAACGACACTTCATGCGCCCCGTTACCTACGGTTTCCAGTTTAGATATCGTCCAATCGAAACTATAAGCGACCCGGAAATATTTCGTATCATAGCCAACCATAAAAAGCATGGCGCTCAACGGACGATCGAAATTCTGACGATACCAGGCCCCCGCTATAAAATCTCCATACGTACAATAAGCCCCGTAGTTCATTTGTTGGTGAACACTTTGTTTCTGATACATCAAAAGAGGATTTATTGTCAACTTCACCGGCCAATGCAAACCGAACATTTTCCCGCTTCTCACCCCGATCTCCATCCCGGCATGTACCGTATATTTCATCGGTAAATGGGCATCACTTCCAAAAGCCAGAGAAGGCTCTCCGATATGCTGTACCGAAGCGCCAAAATGATAAGGTCCGAAAAAACCGAGTACTCCCGCACTGAAATCACAGGTAACTTTTTTATATTTCTGCGGGTCATCGGCAGGATTATGCGGATAAATCGAACCGTAAATCGGATCGATCATATCAGGAAATTCCAATTTCGACATGTCCAGGGAATTCTGTATCATCGAAGCTCCTACCGCAAACCGCAAGCCGGCATCTTCCGGACGAATCTTCACCAAATAAGAATACATCCCGCTTACGGTCAATGTTTTCAATGCTCCGGCACCCTGACGGTCCTGTTCTATTCTCACGCCTACCCCACTATTCCATTTGTATAAATGAGTATCAAACGAAAAAGAATAAGTTACATACGGATTTCCCATCTCCGGCCACTGATTCCGGTAATTCATAATAATACGATGGTATTGTTGCGAACCGGCAAAAGCAGGATTCAGATCAAGCTGATTCGCAAAAAACTGCGAATACTGCAAATCCTGGGCACAAAGCCTACCTCCCCCGATAAACAATAATATACACAACAATCTCCACATAATATCCATATTATCTAATCAACATCAACGTACCTTTACCCAACACCTTTCCACCACTGTAAGCAACCCATACATAGGCACCGGGCAAACAATCAACACCTTCATACACTCCGTTCCATCCCCCTTCAAAACCAATCGTTTTAGTCTTATATACCAATTCTCCCCACCGGTTATAAATATACATCTCGAAAGGCTCCGAGAAATTGACATCCTTCAGATAAAAACGGGAATTTTCCCCACTGCTATTCGGTAAAAAGGCATTCGGAGCATAATAATGTATCGGACGAATTACCTCCACCGTTTTCCGGGTAGTACAACCGACCCGGTCGGTCACCTCTACACTGTACGATCCTTCGTCGCTGATCTCACAGGACTCTCCCAATATGCCGTTGGACCACCGAATCGAATAAGGCCCGTATACTTCATCCGGATTCACTTCGAAAAGATGACGTTGCCCCGCATACAAATAGAGCGTATCCGGCAATTCGAATACCGGTCGCGGATGGACGGCAAAAACAGCCTCCGTTACACAACCGTACGGATTGGTTCCCCGCAATACATATTGTCCGACTTCGGAAATCTGGCGGTACGCCTGGTTATAACCGTCATCCCACACAAAAGGATAACCGCTGCAATCGACAGATATGGTTTCTCCCGCACACACTTCTTTTCCTTCGATAACCAAAGGCCCGATGACAGAAAAACGGATGGTGTCGGAACCTTCACATCCCCATATATCTCTGACAGTAAGCTTATATTCATATTCTCCGGGATCCCGGAAAACAACCTCTCCGGTAGCATTTCCCGTTTGCCGGACACTATTTTCGGGATACCAGAACAAGGTATCGAACGCCGCTGTTACATAGCGTCCTTCGATCCGGTAAGTAAGGTCTTCCCGACAGACATCCACCACTTTATCCTCCGGCAAATACACTTCCGGTAATGCTTTTACAGCAACACTCATCCGGCAAGTATCGGAATTCGAAGGCCCGATAACTTCACACATATATTCGGCATCCTCTGTCAGACCGGACAACTTCCAGATATTGCTTCGGGATACTTCCATAAGCTCGCCGTTTCTATACCACCTATACTCCTCTGCCTCCCCCTGTACCTTCACATCAAAATCCACACCTTCTCCAAAACAAAGAATTATTTTACGTTCTTCCGGAGAAAGAATCTTCATCCTATCCGAAACGACAACCGTGGCCACTGTAGTACATCCCAGCCGGTCGGCTACAACCACTTCATACTCTCCGGCTTCGCTAACCGTATATTCTGTATCCGTACTACCGTCCTGCCAACGGATTTGATAAGGCGCATACTTCGGATCCAGTAACGGTTGCAGCAATAACGTCTCTCCTTTCAATATCAGCAACGTATCCGGCAAACTCAATTCCGGTAAAGGATGGACGGAAAAATAAGCATCGGCCTGGCATCCCAGGGTATCCTCCAGATGGACACTCACGCTTCCAGTATCCCTCAATTCCCGGTAAGCCGCTCCATATCCGTCGCTCCACACAAAATCGTAATCCAGGCAATCCACATGAATGGCTTCCCCGTAACAGACGTCCCGGCTTGCTACCGTCGGTCCGTCGGATACTGTCACGTTCATCGTATCCTTACTCTCACATCCTAAAGCATCAAGAACAGTCGCTTCGAATAAATATTTCCCGGAATGTGTAAAATGCAAAACAGCCGAAGAATAACTCAAATCCGTCACATTGGTATCGGGCGACCAGCGGATGTCTTCCAACCAACCTGTACGGTATTCCACCGGAATCTCCAATATCTTTTCCGCTGCATCGCATTTACCGATAATCGTATCTGCCGGTAAGGCAATCCGGGGTAACGGCACTGAAGTTACGTATTCGTAATCCTCCTCCCGGCAACCGTAACCATCTTCCAGGGAAACCTCGAAATAAAGAATTTCCGGATCCTGATCCGAAGGTACATAAACGGCATGCAAAGGATCGGTAACATCCAAATCTACATCTCCATCCCACCGGATCGTTCCGGGAGTGGCTTCCGCCACATTCAAAGCAAGCGTATGGCAACGCCCTGTCATATCCGTTCTCTTTTCCAGACGGACAATGGGTTGCGGAGCGATTTTGACGGTTCTGTCCGCATTTGCAGCACAACCGGTAGTCGCATCTGTGTAAGTATATACAACCTGATAATCAATCGATTTATCGGTAAGTTGCAACACCTTTTCCGGAAAACCATTCACGATATACTGTCCTCCGGAAGGCCAAGCCTGATTCAAAGCCAGAGAATCAAAACAATATCCCACCATTTCCGGAAGCACCAGATTCACTTCCGGCAATTCCTGATATATTACCTCCTTTTCCAACGAATTCCGGCAACCGGTAAGTAAATCCGTATGTACCAGATTAATTTTTCCGCCTTCTCCTACTCCGTTCCAATTTACCTGTATTACTCTATCGGTTGAGTTTCCGATGATTTCCGCCCCTGCAAAAGTCCAGGCATAAGCCACACCGTTCGCTACGCCACTGCTATATTCCTGAAGATAAGAACCCCGGCAAACCGCTAAATTTCCATTGAACAGCACTTGCGGTAACGAATTCACCGTAAAAGAAATATAACAAGAATCCGCATCGGCAACCCCTGTAACCTCACACAGATACTCTCCTGATACGGTCTGATCTTCCGGACAATAGAAATTATCGTACGAAGCGGCAAGCAACCGCCCGTCCAGATACCAACGATACATCAGGTCTTTTCCAACAGCCTCCACCCTGAAAGTTGCCTGTTCCCCATAACATACCGCAACAGCCTGACGTTTAGGCGAAGTCACGATTGTCTTCTCATAGACCCTCAATACCGAATTCCGGGAAAAATACCCGCATTTATTAGCAACCGTAACCGTATATTTCCCACTATCTTCCACTTTTGCCGGCAAAAACTCCAGTATTGGCCTGTTTTCTCCCCTCAAAGGTACAGCATCTTTTGCCCAGCTATAAGAAAGCGAGCTTCCGGAAGCCGTCACCTCAATGGCATAATCCGTTCCTTCAATGACAATACTATCCACAGCACTGATCGAATGCACATCCGGTACATCCAACACAACCAATGTCAAGGCAAAAGTCGTATCCCCGCAATCCCGCCACACATGACAATAATAAGTACCCGCATCCCCAGGCTGTACATCCCGAAAACGTAACACCTGACCGGCACCTTTAATCGTATCGTTCACCCCGCTATCGTTCCGGTACCATGTGTACACAGCCGGCTCGTCTCCATAACAAGGAGAATCATACGGAACCACCTCCACCAAATAAGCATAACTACTTCCGGCACATATGGTATCCGGCGAAGAATTCGCCAGCCGGTAATCGCCGACATCAAGTGTCGTATATACGGTATCGGTTCCACAGGTACCGCTAACAATACACATAAAATACAATGTATCCACATAATGTAAGGCTTCCTGAACAAATGTGGCCGAATCACAAGCCTGTTTTACGCCATCTCGATACCATTCGTAAGTGAGATGATCTCCCTCCGCCCGAACAGTCAACGTCTCCGACGTATCTTTACTGGCATGCTTATAGGTCGGAGCACCGACAATCAGAGTTGACGGCAACACTTCCAACTCGTATTCCAGACGGGCAGTCCCGCACGACGATGTAATATCACAAAAATAAGTACCGGCATCCCGGGGGCGCACATCCCGCAATTGCAGGAAAGGATCGAGCGTACCGACATAACCGGCATTCTCTTTACTCCACACATAACGCAGCGATTCACCGTCAGCAACTGCAGTAAACATGACATCCTCTCCCGGACACACGGGAGCTAAAGGTGGAGCAGGAGTCACCACCAACGGCTTATATACATCTACATGTACTGTGTCTTCCCGAACTCCGCATATTCCGGTCGTCCGGCAAATATAATCCCCCGCATCGGCAGCAGCCAAAGCCGTCAGCTCCAATGCCGCATCACTCCCTTTCACACTTCCTTTAAAGCGCCATTCATAAGCCATACCGGGAGCCCCCTTTTTCACTTCCAGACGTATGTTTTCTCCCGGACAAACAGCCGTATCCCGGCTAATTTCTATATTTTCGAGTGACCTTAAAATGGAAACGTCAGTTTTTCCGTTTTTACTCCGGTTACAGATATCTGTAACCACAATTTCATATACTCCCGCTTGCCCCGGAGTGATTCCGGCAATCGTCGCTTTATCCCCATTCACCACAAAAGCCCGGGGACCCATCCACCGGTAAGAAATGCCTTCCCCGCTGACCGAAGCACTCAGATTCACCGTTCCACCTTCGCATACTGCGGTATCAGGCGTAAAAGACAAGGCTCCCATTTCCGGATAAACGTTCAGGCTGACCTCTCCGCTATTCCGGGCACACCGGCTCTCCACTTCATATTTATATACCCCGGAGCTAACGACATCGTTCACATACAAAATCCTTTGATCGCTGACCGTCCCGTCAGGCAATATCCATTTCCAGGTTACATTCTCTTCAAAATTTGTCCGTAATTCAAGAACCTGATCCGTATGAGTACAAACCGTCCGGCTGGCAGGGACATTGACCGCCAGTTCACTTTCAACCCTCAGTGTCCGATAAACGGTAGCCGTACCGCAGATACTCGTTATATGACACCGATAGCGTCCTGCTCCATCCGCCGTAATACCGGAATTAGAATACTCCCGGCTATCTCCGCCGGTCCAATTTTCTGCCGAAGGTCCTGACCAAGCATAAGCAATATTCTCTCCACCCGCCCTGACTGACAAACGCACCGGATCTCCGATACACAGCTCCAACACAGAATCTGCCGGAGCTACCTGTAACTGCGGTTTCACAACCACGGCAACACTCTTTTCGTCATTACCGCACACATTCTCGATTTTACAGGTATAATTACCGCCATCAACCGGCAAAACATCATTCAAAATCAAAGTCTCCCCGTTCCAGGGTATTCTTTTCGAATCCTTCTGCCAGGAATAAGTCAATCCCGAAGCGACATCCGCACCCGTCAGGATACGCACATCTTCTCCTTCACAATACAACGTCTTATCCACACTCAAAGAGGCTAATACGGGTTTTCGGAGTACCGATACGGTTAATTCCAGCCGGGCCGTACCACAGGTTCCCGTTATCTCACAGATGTATGTTCCGGCATCGGCTTCCGAAAAATCCGCAAAAGAAAGCGCTTTTTTATCACTCACCTCCCGTCCGTTAAATTTCCAGGAATACTGTATATCCGAACTCGCCGTACACCCCACCGGTAACAATTCTGCCGAATAAGCATATTTTACTCCCTCGCATAAAACGACGGATTTATTTTCTGTCAAATGAATATAATCGTCTACATTCACCGGTATTGCAATCCAGGATTTTCCACATTTACCGGTAACGGTACACACATAAAGGTAAGTTCCGGCCTCTCCTATATCGGGAATATTCAACACCGGTCCCCGACCGACTTCCACATCCCCTATTGTCCACACATACTCATTAGCTTCTCCTTCTGCATTGACAAACAGGTTCACAGGCGAATGCGGCTGTACATACTGTGCCGGACTCCGGGAAACAATCCGGGTGGCATCCCATACCCCCAGGTTACAAACGATTCTTTTCTCATTTCCGGGACATCCGTTCGTATAGACACACACATAGTCACCGGCTGCCGCACTGGTAACGGAAGTCAGAATCAAATCCTGATCTGCGGTTCCAATCGGCATTCCATCGCGAAACCATTCGTAATATCCTCCCGTTCCTTCCTTTTTTACCTTAAACGCAACTGTTTCCCCGGGACAGACCTCAGCCTTATCTGCCAAAGGGGTGATGTTTCCTTCCGGCCGGATCAGCAAACTAGTCGTATAAGGCTGCGAATGACCGCAGCGATCTGTCACCCAACAGATATATATTCCGGCATCCGTCGCCTGCACATTATTTATAACCATTGGATTGGCCGGCACACGCTGTCCGGCAGGAGTCATCCATACATAGCGGAGACTGTTGCCCCCACCCGATAAGGTAAACGATACCGATTCCCCGGCACACACCTCCCGGTTTCCGGGACCGCGAAGTCCGTCCAAATCATTCATTAAACCGACATTTACAGAATCCTGTAAAGTATGACCGCATTCATCGGTTACCGTCACTTTATATTGGCCGGCATCTGCCGGAGTTACAAGATCGATAAATAAATCTGCAGTCGAAGCTGTCCGGGGGCCCGTCCATAAATACGTCACATACCTTTCGGCATCTGTATTGACCGATGCCGAAAGAGTTACATCCGTTCCGGCACATACCGTCTGATCGCCGGTCACATTCAACGTTGTTAATTCCGGCTTTACCCCGATCTCCACCAACTGCGCTTCGCTATCGTCACAAGTATTACGGGCCCATACCCTGAATTTCATAGCCTTATTTACCGTTACCTGAAACGATTCTCCCGACATTTTGGTATACGTTATTCCGGTCTCAACGTCTTCCCACAACAACGAAGCGCCCACATTATCTGTCCAGGCATTCAATGTCACACTTGTCCCTGTACAAACCAATGTATCCGATACCGAAACATCCCGCAAATTCGGTTTTTCCGCTACTTCCAACACCCGGAATATCGTTTGAAGGCCACTGCATCCGGCCAGATCCGTCACCCGGCAAGTATATTGTCCGGCGTCCGCCAGATTTGCAGAAGACTTATAATACAAAGCCGAATCAGCCGTATAAGGCCTGAATCCCGAACCGGGACCGCTCCATTTATAACCGATGGCATACCCGGTAAAACAATCCGCATCCAATGTTGCCTTTTCCCCCACACAAACCCGGACCGTATCCCGTAATTTACCATTCAACCGCACTTTTTCCCGGATAGCCAGATCGAATTCCACCGTATCCGGTTTACAACCCCCCTGTACGACATAACGATAATGCCCGGCATCCGTCAATTGCGCACCAGGGATCGAAAGTCGCGGAGTCGTACTCTTTGTTTGATAAACCCCGCTTTCCAACTTACTCCAAAGATAGGTCAACGTACCGCTTCCATATACATCCGGCTGTATATTGACATTCGTTCCTTCACAATACTCCGGCGACCTCAACGGACCGATTTCCACCTGAGGACTGACTTTTACGACAACCGAATCGATTACAACCGACACGGGCGTAAAGGAAATATCATCCACGGCAAAGTCATTACCGTTCCTGTCCGTACATTTATTCCGTAAGGAAATAGTTATTCGCCCCGTATTGAGAGCCTGATAAGTCGTATAATATTGCAGCCACTTCCCCTGATCAAAATAACTGATCTGATTGTTCTTACCATAGCAAGGCACTTCCTGATTTCCGATTCTGAAATACAACAAGGGACTGGCATTTCCCGTTCCCCGGTTCACCCAATTCACCCATGTGGAAAAAGCATAAATTTCCCCGGCAACCACTTGTATATCCTGTGTCCATACGATGCGGTTGCGCGACGGATCTCCATTACCGATCAGCATCTCACCCCTCCCCGTCGTATGATCTCCGAGACTGATAAAATAAGGATGATAAGTCTGCGGGTTTCTACCGACCACATAGGTTCCTTCGTCCCATAATTCCGAACCGGCATTCCAGGGTGTAGTATTGACAAAGCGATATTCCGTCGTAAAACCGGTTCTCCCGGCCTCAAAATCTCCGTTGGTCACCAATTCCGGACTCCGGCTCAAATACCGGAACGATAAAACGTACTTCTTCGTTTTTTTCGGACTGACAACCAAATCCCGCATCCTCGACACCACTGCTCCCGTCTCCACATCAATCCATTCATAAGACAGGATATCCTTATCCGCATATTTCGGATCACAAGACAAACGCACACTTTCACCGACACAGATCGTATCCGCCACACGCATTCCCAGATAAAATGTATCCAGCTCAACCCGGTCTCCTATACTCTGAGAAAAAGAAGGATAAGCAAATAATAAAGCAAAAAGGCCGATGAAAAAAATATATATATGATTTGATTTATTCCTGACACTCATAACGACAAAGAAATTTGCGCGCAAATTAATTCACAAATTTAATTAATTATAGAACAATCTAGCATTTTTTTACAACAATTACACCCCAAACAGGGCTCAAAATATATTTTTTATCTTTGTTTGGAATTTCAGATAAAGATTTGAAAATTTGAAGATTCAAAAGCGGAAACTCTGAGAACAAAGAAAAAGAGAGACATTTTACAAAAACGAAATATGAAAATAGTTATATTGACCGGTGCCGGAATGAGTGCCGAAAGCGGAATCAAAACATTCCGGGACAGCGATGGATTATGGGAAAATTATCGGATCGAAGATGTCTGTACTCCCGAAGCTTTGGAACGCAACCCGGAACTCGTCAATAATTTTTACAACGAAAGACGCAAGCAACTTTATAAAGCCCAGCCCAATGCCGGACATATCGGACTGGCAGAGCTAGATCATTATTTCAATGTGCAGATCATCACCCAAAACATTGATGACTTGCATGAACGGGCAGGCAGCAAACATGTGTTGCACCTGCATGGCGAACTGAAAAAAGTAAGAAGCAGTAAAAACCCCAGTCTGATATATGACCTGGAAGACTGGGAACTAAAACCGGGAACCCGTTGTGAAGACGGATCGTTACTACGTCCTCATGTCGTATTTTTCGGAGAAGCAGTCCCCAATATAGAGCCGGCTACAGAACTTGTCCGCCAGGCCGATATTTTTGTCGTTATCGGAACCTCCTTAGCCGTATATCCTGCAGCCAGCCTGCTCAGCTATGCCCCCGACGGCATTCCTGTTTTCGTCATTGATCCCAAAATTCCACAGCAAGCCCGGCAATGGGGATTTCACCTCATTGAAAAAGGAGCTTCTGCAGGGGTGGAAGAATTGAAAAAAATACTTCTGACAAGCAACCGGCATTAAAACCCGACATACATCTGCTTTCAGATAACAATAAATAACAGCATCAAAAAATCGAATGCTTTTAAATCAATCACAAATTATATATGGGAAGAGGAAAAAAACCAGTATTGGAAAATGTTGAAATAAAAAAAATAGCAGCAGAAGGTAAATCCATTGCCTACGTCGATGAAAAAGTACTATTCGTCCCCAACACCGTACCGGGAGACATCGTCGATGTGCAAGTAACACGTAAGAGAAAAAGCTTCCTGGAAGGATTTGTAATCAACATCCGCAAACTTTCCGAATGGAGAACCGAGCCGTTTTGTGCTCATTTTGGTATTTGCGGCGGTTGTAAATGGCAAAACCTCCCTTACGAGAAACAACTTGAATTCAAACAGCAGGAAGTCATCGACAACTTACAACGCATCGGAAAAATAGAATTACAAAACATTCGTCCGATCATCGGTTCCCCGAAAACCCGGGAATACCGCAATAAACTCGAATTCACATTTTGCAACAAACGTTTTTTGACACGGGAAGAAATCGGACGGGACGAATCAATCGCACGTACACCGGCTGTAGGCTTCCACGTTCCGGGATTATTCGACAAGATCGTAGATATCGAAACCTGTTACCTGCAAGGCTTTCCTTCTAATGAGATCCGTAACTTTATCAGACAATATGCTATCACCCAAGGACTCCCTTTCTTTGATATCCGGAATCAGGAAGGTTTTTTGCGTACATTAATCATCCGAACGGCATCTACCGGCGACACCATGGTTATCCTCGCCTTTTTCCATGAAGACCGGGAAGCCCGGGAAGCCCTGCTAAACACATTACTACAACAGTTCCCCCGGATTACATCCCTGATGTATGTCATCAATGAAAAGGCCAACGATACAATCACCGATCAGGAAATCATCTGCTATCACGGGCAGGATCACATCTTCGAAGCCATGGAGGACCTGAAATTCAAAATCGGTCCGAAATCCTTCTATCAAACCAATTCAGAACAGGCTTACAAGCTCTATTGCCAGACACGTGAATTAGCCGGCCTGACCGGAAAAGAAACCATATACGACTTATATACCGGCACCGGAACCATTGCCAATTTCGTTGCCCGGAACGCAGCCCGGGTGATCGGTATCGAATATGTCCCGGAAGCCATCGAAGATGCTAAAATCAACTCTGCACTGAACAACATTACCAACACCCTCTTCTACGCAGGAGATATGAAAGATGTATTAAACGATGAATTCATCCGGGAGCACGGACATCCGGACGTAATCATTACAGATCCTCCCCGTGCCGGGATGCACCCGGATGTCGTACAAACCATACTGAACGCGGCCCCCGGGCGGATCGTCTATGTCAGTTGCAACTCTGCTACGCAAGCCAGAGACCTGCAACAGATGGATTCCCAATATAAAGTAACGGCCGTTCAGCCCGTTGACATGTTCCCCCACACACATCACGTAGAGAACATCGTACTTCTGGAAAAAAGATAATCCTTCTGCTGCAAGTGGTTTAAAAATAAAAGATAGATAAAAACTTTCGGTTCCGATTAAAAAATTCAATCTAAACCGAAAGTTTATCTTTTACCCAGCCGTTCCCGGCCGTAAAGCAAATCATCAAAAATATCTGCAAATCATTTCAATATACCTGATTTTCCGATTATTTTTCCAGATAAGCACGGATCATCCAGGCTGTCTTCTCCTTCTTTTCTATCATATCTTCCAGAAAATTAGTCGTACCGGCATCATCCGTATCTTCTTCTTTTTCCAACTGTTCGATATCTTTCCTTATCTCGCGGATTAAAGTATCGTTATCCTCACTCAGAATAGCCAACATTTTTTTGGCTTCCGGCAACGGTTCCGTTTCGCAATGTTCTTTGATACGATTGTGTTCGAGATAGCCGGCCAACGACCCGAGAGGACGTTCGTCCAAAGAGCGGATTCGTTCAGCGATAGAATCGATATCCTCTATCAGACCGTTATACAAATCTTCCATAAAAACATGGTATGAATGGAAACTTACGCCTTTTACATTCCAATGGTAATTCCAAGTTTTTGCCAACAATACAAAATGATCTGCCAACAGATTATTCAATACCGTTTTACTGGCTTTCACTGTTTTGGGTTCCAACCCGATATTTGCTGCCATAATAAACTTCATTTAAAATTAAACTTCTTTTTAGTATGCCTATAAACGCAGGAAAACTACTTTTGTTACACAAATTCAGGAAGAGTTTCGCTGCTGCCTCTCCGAATTCCCCTATTCCGGTTTGTATCCGGACACCATTTTCACACGGCCAGACAATTCAGAAACAGTTCTTCCGCATTGTCCCACAGTTCATAACTTATAGAATTAAATCATAAATAAATCTTAAATTTATTTTATTTTCCTATATTTGTAAAAATTACGTGTGTGTATTCATGAAAAACACTTTACTATTTTTGTTTTGGTTTGTCATTACTATATCTTGTTGCGGACAAGATTCAATAAGAGGGAAATATGTGCTATTACTCAATTCTGCCAGTTTCAACGACCACTGGACGCAAACTCTGCGAACAGAAATCAAGCAAAACCTTACGCGGGACTTCAAAGATATTTCCTGTTACAGTGAAGAACTATCCATACCGACCTTACAAAACGAAAAAGAAGCAGAAGCACTGCGATCAAAATTACTGTCACGCTATAAAAAGCGTCCGGAACTAGTCATTTTCATCGGAGATCCGGGATGGATCGTATGTACGCCCATTTTCAAAAAAGCCTGGAAAGGTATACCCGCTTTAGTATGTTATTCCAGAGCCCGCTTACCTCTGACCCTAAAAGCTCTTCTCAACAAAGAAATCCTGACAGACTCCAACAGCATTCTGGCCGAAGACTTCAACAAAGGATATGAAGTAACCACCTTACAGGTCCCTTTCTATGTCAAAGAAACCGTTGCTGTCATGCAACAGATTCTTCCCCACATGAAAAGCCTGGCATTCATTTCCGACGATCGTTTTATCAGTATGGAAGCAAGACAAGCCGTAAAACAGAGCATACAGGAGTATTATCCCGGATTGCAATTGATACAATTGCGGTCCGACCGGATTTCCACGGAAAAATTACTTGATACGTTACAACAATTCGACAAAACGACAGGTATTCTCTATTTTTCCTGGTTCAGGCAATTCGAAGCCCAGGACAAAACAAGCCTGGTCGACAACATACAAAACATCATTTGCAACTTTGCCAAAGTACCTGTTTTCACGTTAAAGGATCAGGAAGACAGAAATAATTGTATCGGAGGCCACTACATCCGTGCCGCCGACCTGATCAAAACGGCCTACCAACGTATCAAACTTATACTTCAAGGTACCCCAGCCTCCTCCTTACCACCCGGCAACAGTGGTGTCGCGCAAACTTATATCGACTATCCCCACCTACTGTGGTACAATATCGACCCGCACCTTCTTCCCAAAAACGCCGTATACCTCAACACCCGACCCACCCTTTACGATAGTTACAAAGCCCATATTTGGTCGGGCATCATCATGCTGCTCATTCTGATTATCTTCTATTCCCATTTCCAGCATCGTAATGTATTACAGCGCAAATTAATGCAGCGCATGACCGACGGGCTGGAAAATCCCGTCCTACTGATCAATGAGTACGGAATTATCCGTAAACTGGTCAATAAATCCAGACATACCACCCATTTTCTGGGTGAAGGACAAATAGAAGGAACCAACCTGAAAAAACTCTTCCGCAATCCCCTGGATGCGACAGCACTCCTGGAACAAATCCGACAAGTCATCGTTACCGGAGAAACCCAGCGAGCCAACCTGAACATCATAAACCTTTCCGGAGACCCGATGTTTCTGCATACATTAATCATACACTATGATTCCCGACATGTTATCTGTCTGGTTCACGATATCTCCGAATCGGAAAACCGCCGGCTGACAGATGAAGAAAATCTAAAATTTCTCGATTCCGTTCTGAACAGTATGCCTGTACCGACAAGCGTAAAACACCTGGGCAATGAGATAAAATATGTCATTTGGAACAAAAGCTCGGAACGACTATTTCAAACAAAAAACGAAACATTGATCGGAACAACGGGAAAAGACGTCCTGCCTCCGGAAGTTTTCCGGACATTTTCGGGCTTAGACCAGGAATTCATCCAAAATCCGGCTTCGTTTCCCCGGCTTTTTACCCTTAAAATAAAAGACCAGGAAGAACAGAAAATCCTGATGTATAAAAAAATCATCCGCCGCGGCTCCCAAACATGGCTGGTCAGTTCTGCTCTCGACCTGACAGAATCCGAACGCAACCGCCGTGAATTGGAAGAAATTGCCCAAAAATATGAAATGGTCACGCAGGCCGTAAACCTCCTGACCTGGACGATAGATACCAAGACGAATACGTTACACTTCGAAATGGGAGATCGCAAACTGACAGACACCATAGAACTCCCTTCGAGCATTAAGATCGATAACTACACATTTCAGTATATTACTCCGGAATACCGCGCTAAAATACGAAAAGCAATGCTCAACATTCTCGCCGGCCGGACAGAAATCTACCACGAACAATACTGTTGCCAGATACAGGATTCACACAAACCGGTTTGGATGGAAAGCTATGCCATTATAGGCAAACGCAACCCCAAAACCAAACGTCCGACAACCATTGTCGGCGCATCGATGTACATCAACGAGCGCAAGCAACTCGAGCAGGAGCTAATCAGAGCCAAAGAAAAAGCAGAGGAAAGCAACCGGCTGAAATCAGCTTTCCTGGCCAATATGAGTCATGAAATCCGCACCCCGTTAAACGCAATCGTCGGCTTTTCAGGACTACTCGTCAACACCGAAGATTCCAAAGAAAAAAACGAGTATGTTAACATTATTGAGAATAACAATCAATTACTGTTGCAACTGATTAACGATATTCTCGACCTTTCCAAAATCGAAGCCGGGATACTGGAATTTTCTTATGCACCTACGGATATCAATAAAATGTGTTATGAAATCGAACAAAGCTTTCTGCTCAAAATGCAGAACAAAAAAGTTGCACTGAAATACACGAAACACATGGATACCTGTGTTATCTCTACGGATTACAACCGGGTGGTACAGGTAATCACAAACTTCCTCACCAACGCCGTAAAATTTACCGCCACAGGCGAAATCACCTTCGGATACGAGCTAAAAGACCCGGAAACCCTTTACTTTTTTGTTTCCGATACCGGTTGTGGCATTCCAGCCGATCAACAGCAAAAAATCTTCGGCCGTTTTGTCAAGCTCAATTCTTTTAAACAAGGCACCGGCCTCGGCCTGGCGATCTGCGAAATGATTATCACCCATCTGAAAGGAAAAATCGGCGTTATTTCCCAACCAGGCAAAGGCTCGACCTTTTGGTTTACTCTCCCCTATCAACCGGCAGAGTTACCCGGCAGGAAAGAACCGGAAACCGGTATCGTTCAACAATCTTTATTAACCATAAAGCCGATCATCTTAATTGCAGAAGACAATCCCAGCAATTTCCAGCTATTCGAATCCATTCTGAAAAAAGAGTATCAGTTAGTACATGCATGGAACGGACAAGAAGCTGTCAAACTGTTCAAGACCACCCACCCGCATCTGATACTGATGGATATCAAAATGCCCGGAATGGACGGTTACGAAGCAACCCGGGAAATTCGTAAATACTCAGATACGATTCCGATTATTGCTGTAACGGCTTATGCATTTGCAACGGACGAATCTCAGATCAAACAAAACGGATTCACGGATTACACGGCTAAACCGGTAAATGCAATCGGTCTGAAAAAGCTGATTATTCAGTATCTGCAAAAATACCTCATACTATAACCGGCAAAAATAATCCCAGCCGAAAAACGACTGGGATTACCTACGCCTTGCTTTTTGTTTTAATTTCTCCGCTCAAAGCCGTCAATCTGATAATAAAAATCAGCACGACTATCCCCCAAGAGGTATTTCGCAAAATGGAACCACATCTTACGAACATAAAAATCCCGTTGCACACCTCTAAATCCATGCCGCTGTCCCGGTAATACTGCTATATCGAAATTCTTCCCTGCTTTTATCAATGCATCGGCCATCCGGAGCGTATTTCCCGGATGTACATTATTATCAATGTCTCCTGTCACCAACAACAAATAGCCTTTAAAATTACGTGCCAATTCCTGATTTGTCGGCACTTTCGTTTTAAAGCTAATCTCCTCCCGGTCTCCGTTTACCGTATCTTTTATTGTCTTTTTCTCCTCTTTCACACCGTGATGTGTCTCTCCCCACCATTTATTATAGATATTATTATCATGATTCCCCGCAGACGATACTGCCGCCGTATAAAAATCAGGATAAGTACACAAAGCAGCCGTCGACATAAAGCCTCCGCCGGAATGTCCGAAAATACCGACCTTCGTGATATCGATAAACGGGAAACGATCTGCCAATTGCTCTATACCATACTTATCGTCAGCCAGTGCATAATCCCGTAAATTATCGTACCCATAGGTATGATACCATTTATCCCGCTGCGGACTTCCTCCCCGATGCCCGAAATTCACAACGATAAAGCCGACCTGAGCCAAAGCCGCATTATAAACACCCGAAACACTGAAATCCAAAACCATCGCCTCGGTCTGCGGACCGGGATATACATACGAAATTATCGGGTAGTGCTTTGTCGAATCAAAATCATAAGGTTTCCACATGACACCGTATAAATCGGTTACACCATCCCGTGCCTTTACCACAAAGCGTTCCGGCATCTTCCATCCCGTCTCATACAAACGCCGCAAATCCGGACGTGCTAATTCCATAATCTCCCGGCCGTTATTATCCCGTAAAACAGAGCGCGGCTCCAAATCCACCCGGGAATAATTATCCACCATATAACGGCAGGATTTCGGCATTACGGTCTTGTGATTTGCATCTTCCGCAGTCAATAACGTCACACCGCCTCCGTCGATGGGGGCTTTGTAAACAAAAGCATAATAAGGATTACGTCCTTTTTCCTTACCGTATCCTTCAAAATAAAGCATACGTCCTACCGTATCAATTTTTACCATCTGACCGGCGACCCAATTGCCCGCCGTAATCCGGTTTTTCAAATTACCGTCTGCATCATAGTGATAAAAATGTCCCCAACCGGTACGTTCAGACCACCAGATAATATCCTTCCCTTCATTTAAAAAAGCCGCCTCATACATCTGATCGTTAAAATAGGGCTTTGCCTTTTCACTAATCAACACTTTCGATTCTCCCGTTTCCGTATTGGCTTTACAAATCTCCAACTCATCACAGGTACGACGACGGCGCTCAAAGAAAATCTGCCCGGATTCTTTTCCGGCATGTAAAACACCCAAGGATTGATCTTTCCATTTATCGGTATTGATTTTCACCTGCTTCCGACTCTGCACATCGATCACGCTAAGCTCATACTGCGGCACCTCCTTATCGCCGGCCATAGCATAACGGTATTCCTCCAATTTCGGTCTGTCGGCCAATACATCGATCACCCATAAATCCTTTACCTTCCGGTTGTCCGAACGGACAACATACAATTTTTTGGAATCCTTAAACCAACGTGCACGCGCCCAGCCCCGCTCATTCGTCGTATCCCGCTCTTTATAAGCATAAGAGAAAAACGGTTCTCCGTCCGTCGTCAACTGAATTTCAACCGAATCTTTATCTCCCGTCTTCATCAAATAAAGATTATGTCTCCGGGCAAATACAATATAGGTACTGTCCGGAGAAAAAGACATCCACTTATTCTCCTTTTCCTTCTTCACCGAGTCTTTCTGCACCAACTTCTTCGTGTAAATATCATACTCATAATTAAAATCTTCCACCTTAAATTTAACCGTCCGTTCATCCTTTTTAAACTCGATATCCTTGACCGGCAAATTCCTGTAATTATATGGTTTATTGGTCATCTTAGTCAACTCTCCCATCAGATACATATTCTCGAAAAGAAAATCTTTGGTCCGCCGGGCAGGGTCCACAAAATAATATTGCACACCGTCACCCGTCCGGTAAGAATACCAAAATTTATCGCTGTCTTCCAAAAAATGAGGGGATACCTGTAAAGACCCGACCTCGTCAGCCACCTTTCTGAATTTTTCCGCTGCCCGGAAATTAGCCTTCTGTGCCTGTGTCCCGCAAACAACAAAACAAACCAGCAGGATTGTCATCCATTTTTTATTCATATTTATTTTTTTTATGTTTAAAAATTCCATCCCTTACACACATACGTTCTCCATCGGCAGACAATAATAGGAAAAAAGAAATAAAAAACATTATTTTTGTGAAACAAAAACAAACAAAATCATCCAGGCAATTCATGGAATACAGTGTACTATCACCGGATACAGAGCCCCGGTTTAAAGAAATCCAAAAACGCATCAGGCGTTTGCAAAACAGAGGGAATATCGAAAGTTTGGAACACTTGGGGATAAATACCGAAAACCAGATCGGAGCCAGCTTCTTATCTTTGAAGACCTTAGCTGCCTGTTATCAACCCGATGAAAACCTGGCAATCCTTCTTTGGAATACCTGTAAAAGAGAAGAGCAAATCGTCGCCTGCCTCCTACTTCCTAAAAAAATAAATAAAGAAAAAATTACACAATTAATTCAAAGTTGCTACAATACAGAACTCGCTGAATATTTCGGTTCCCTGTATCTTTGTCATCAGGAAAATTTAAAAGAAATAGCATCGGAATGGAGTGATTCAAACATCCCTTTCCAACAAATTGCAGCATTGACTGCCTGTGCCCGCCATCTGATCTTATACAAATCAGCCCCTGTAATTTCGGCTGATTTTCTCAAATTACTGTCTCACAAAGACTATACGGACAAATATGTAAAACTGGTTGCAAGCCGTTATTCCTAAAAAAGAAAAAAGAAAGAACTGTTAATATTAATTAATGTTAAACAGGCGTTATAAATTTCTTGGGGGTAATTTTTAATGGGAAATCTTTGTTACATTTGTAACGAAATTAGAGAAAAAAAGTATTAATTAATCATTTAATATAACAAACATGTCAAAATTAGATTTAAGTAAGTATGGCATTACGGGAGTAAAAGAGATTGTTTACAATCCCTCCTATGACGAGTTGTTCAAAGCTGAAACCGATCCTACACTGACCGGATATGAAAAAGGCCAGGTAACCGAACTGGGTGCAGTAAATGTAATGACAGGTGTATATACCGGCCGTTCTCCTAAAGATAAATTCTTTGTAATGGATGAAACCAGCAAAGATACAGTATGGTGGACTTCCGAAGAGTACAAAAACGACAATAAACCGGTAGATGCAAAATGCTGGAAAGCTGTAAAAGAAATTGCCGTAAAAGAATTATCAAACAAAAAATTGTATGTTGTTGACGCATTCTGCGGGGCAAATGCAAACAGCCGTCTGAAATTGCGCTTTATCATGGAAGTTGCATGGCAGGCACACTTCGTAAAGAACATGTTCATTCGCCCGAGTGAAGAAGAACTGGCAAATTTCGGCGAACCTGATTTCGTAATCATGAACGCTTCCAAAGCTAAAGTTGAAAACTACAAAGATCTGGGCCTGAATTCAGAAACAGCGGTAGTATTCAACCTGACAGAAAAAATCCAGGTAATCATCAACACTTGGTATGGTGGTGAAATGAAGAAAGGTATGTTCTCTTATATGAACTATCTGCTTCCGTTACACGGTATGGCTTCTATGCACTGCTCTGCCAATACTGATCTGAACGGTCAAAATACGGCCATCTTCTTCGGTTTGTCGGGCACCGGAAAAACCACTTTATCAACTGACCCGAAACGTTTATTGATCGGAGACGACGAACACGGCTGGGATGACGACGGAGTATTCAACTTCGAAGGCGGTTGCTACGCTAAAGTAATCAACCTGAGCAAAGAAGCAGAGCCGGATATTTACAACGCCATCAAACGCGACGCTTTATTGGAAAACGTAACTGTCGATGCAAACGGCAAAATTGATTTCGCCGATAAGAGCGTAACCGAAAACACCCGTGTTTCTTATCCGATCTATCATATCACCAACATCGTTAAACCGGTATCCAAAGGTCCGGCTGCCAAACAAGTCATTTTCTTATCAGCCGACGCATTCGGTGTATTGCCTCCGGTATCTATTCTGAATGCAGAACAGACCAAATATTATTTCCTGTCCGGATTTACAGCTAAATTAGCCGGTACGGAACGCGGTATTACCGAACCGACGCCGACATTCTCTGCCTGCTTCGGAGCTGCTTTCTTATCATTGCACCCGACCAAGTATGCAGAAGAATTGGTGAAGAAAATGGAAAAATCAGGTGCAAAAGCTTATCTGGTAAATACCGGCTGGAACGGAAGCGGAAAACGTATTTCCATCAAAGATACCCGCGGTATCATCGATGCAATTCTGGACGGTTCTATCGACAAAGCCCCGACCAAGACCATTCCGTATTTCGATTTCGTTGTGCCGACAGCCTTACCGGGCGTTGATCCGAAGATCCTCGATCCTCGCGACACTTACGCTAATGCAAGCGAATGGGAAACCAAAGCCAAAGATTTATCTGAACGTTTTATCAAAAACTTCAAAAAATTCGAAGGCAATACAGCAGGTAAAGCATTGGTTGCTGCCGGTCCGAAATTATAATAACGGATTCTTTATTCATACAAAACTCCCGGTTTTGCCGGGAGTTTTTTTATACAAGGCCTAAATAAAAAAGCAGTTCTTCCGAACTGCTTTTTCATTACTTCAATTTCTCTGTTATCCCAGATATCCTTTCATGATTCCCCGCTTACTGTTACGGACAAACATGATGATCTCATCTCTTTCCTTGGAAGCAGGCATTTCAGCTTCTATTCTCTCGATAGCATCCGAATTATTCAACCCGGATTGATAAAGAATACGATAAATATCCTGAATTTCATTGATTTTCTCATTGGTAAATTCCCGGCGGCGCAAACCGATAGAATTCACACCCGCATAAGAAAGCGGCAAACGTCCGGCTTTTACATAAGGAGGTACATCCTTACCGATCAAGGAACCGCCCTGAATCATAACATGCTTACCGATATGGACAAACTGATGCACAGCACTCATTCCGCCTAAAATAGCGTAATCATCCACCACAACCTCACCCGCTAATTGACAAGCATTCGTTATAATACAGTTATTACCGATGGTACAATCGTGAGCGATATGGGCATAAGCCATAATCAAACAATTATTTCCTATTTGTGTAACTCCTTTAGCTGCAGTCCCGCGATTAACAGTCACGCATTCGCGGATTGTCGTATTATCACCTATCTTTACAATAGATTTTTCTCCTTTGAACTTTAAGTCCTGGGGAACGGCTGCAATAACAGCTCCCGGAAAAATCTTGCAATTCTTACCGATATAAGTTCCTTCCAGAATCGTTACATTTGAACCGATACGCGTCCCTTCCTCAATTACGACATTTTTATCTATCGTTACAAACGGCTCTATCACCACGTTGTCTGCAATCTGTGCTTCGGGATGAACGTATGCCAACGGTTGTTTCATTCGTTTATTGTTTTAGTTACTAAATAAAATTCCAGCCTGCAAATATAATATTAGTTCTTGGTTTTTGCTACTTGAGCCATAAATTCTCCTTCGCAAACCAGTTTTTTACCGACGAAAGCATATCCTTTCATCGTCACAATGCCACGTTTTACAGGGGCCAGCGTGATTAATTTAAAAATCAACGTATCTCCCGGCACTACTTTTTTACGAAATTTTATTCCGTCTATTTTCATAAAATAAGTCGAGTAATTCTCCGGATCAGGCACCCCGCTCAACACCAGAATTCCTCCGCACTGTGCCATTGCTTCCACAATCAACACACCCGGCATTACCGGCTCTTCCGGAAAATGACCGACAAAGAAAGGTTCGTTCATGGTGACATTCTTACATCCGATCACCATATCATCCGTTACCTTGTAAATCTTATCCACCAGCAAAAAAGGCGGACGATGAGGCAGCAAAGCACGGATTTTATTGATATCCATCAAAGGTTCTTTCTCGAAATCGATATTTATCGGATATGCATCGTCTTTTTCCTCGTTCAATACCGCCTTGTATATCTTCTGTGCCATGGCCGTATTCGCTTTATGTCCCGGTCTCTCTGCAATCACACGTCCCTTTATAAAACGACCGCACAACGCCAGGTCTCCGATAACATCCAGCAATTTGTGACGGGCCGGCTCATTTCCAAAATAAAGCTCCAGATTATTCAAAATGCCTTGACGCACTTCGATGTCCTCATATCCGAATTGCTTGGCCAAACGGTCGATCTCCTCTGCTGAAACCTCTTTATCCACAATAACAATGGCATTCTGCAAATCTCCTCCTTTAATCAGGTTATTGGCAAAAAGAAACTCCACTTCCCGTAAAAAAACAAAAGTACGGCACGGAGCAATTTCTTTTGCAAAATCCGAATGCTGTGCAGAATAAGTGGCATATTGCATCGACAAATAAGGAGAATCATAAGCAACAACCAGATTTATACTATAATCCGTATCCGGCAGTAATGTAATCTTCGTTTGCGCATCTTCAGAAACGAACTCCATTTTCTCCTTCACCTCAAAATAGCGTCGTTCTGCCGTCTGCTCCTGAATACCGGCCTTTTCAATAGCCTCGACATAAAAACGGGAACTACCGTCCAGGATCGGAAATTCTTCCCCTTCCAGTTCGATATCGCAATTATCGATACCGCAACCGTAAAGAGCTGCCATGGCATGTTCCATGGTATATATGCATATACCGTCTTTTTCCAGGCAACTGGCACGTTCCACAAACTTCACATATTCAGCCAAAGCCGGTACAACCGGCCTACCTTCCACATCTGTTCTTATAATTTTATAACCGGAATTTTCTTCTGCCGGTTTAAAAGTCACGCATACTTCTTTTCCCGTATGCAACCCTTTACCCTTTAGGGAAAACTCTGCTTTTAGCGTACGTTGTTTTACTGACATTATTGTTTTGACTTTAATGTTTGAATTTCTTTTTCCATTTCCCGGATACGTGTATATAATTCAGGGAATTTTCTGAATAGTACGTAACATTTCTGATATTGACCGGCATCAAATGCCGGAGCACCCATAACAACAGCCCCATCAGCAATTTTACCACCGATTCCCGCCTGCCCGGCAATCTTCACCCCGTTTCCGACCTCCAAATGCCCGGCAACTCCGGCCTGTCCTCCTAACATACAATTTGCACCGATCTTAGCCGTCCCGGCAATACCACACTGAGAAGCCATCACCGTATTCTCTCCGACAACCACATTGTGGGCAATCTGAATCAGATTATCCAATTTTACACCTTTACCGATACGGGTCGATCCCATCGTTGCCCGGTCGATACAAGTATTAGCTCCGATTTCCACATGATCTTCAATAATCACATTTCCAATCTGAGCTACTTTATTATACCCTTCGGAAGAAGGAGCAAACCCAAAACCATCCGCACCGATCACAGTTCCGGCATGAATCGTACATCCGTTACCCACAACACAACCGTGATAAATCTTCACTCCGGCAAAAATAGTCGTATTGTCTCCGATCGTCACCCCATCTCCGATATAAGCCTGGGGGTAAATCTTTACATGATTGCCAATACGCACACCTTTACCGATATAAGCAAAAGCGCCGACATAGGGTTTTTCCCCAATGACGGCGTTCTCACTAATATATGACGGTTGTTCTATTCCACTTGGCTGCGGACGCATATTCTCATACATCTGCAATAATTTTGCGATAGCTTCATAAGCAGAAGCCACACGTATCAATGTGCACGATACGGCATGAGCAGCCACAAAATCCTGATTTACCAAAACGACAGATGCCTCCGTCGTATATATATAATGCTCGTATTTCGGATTAGCTAAAAAAGCGAGCGTATTCGGCCTTCCTTCCTCAATCTTGGAAACATTATTCACACATACCTCCGGATCACCCTCTACAACTCCGTTTAATAAAGCTGCTATATCCTTTGCTTTAAATTCCATAAAATTAAAATTTCGGCAAACTTACAAATTTTATTTGTAACTCAATAAGTTTATTACAAATATGTTTCGTTTTCACCTCCCCATTTTCAATACAACACACTAAAAAACAACATATTACAACAAACCTTTAAAAAGTATGCCTGACTTCTGGCAAAACATCCCGGCAAAAACCTATAAAAGCAATAAACTTTTATCCACTTAATATTTTGTTTTTCAATAATTAGTATTACATTTGCACTGAATTTTAAGCGATCACAAACACGAGGGGACGAAGTCGTCCCCTTTTGTTATAGAAAAAAATCAATATACGATACTGTAAAACGAATCTAAAGCTTGTCAGAAATCAGTAATTTGACAAAGAAACGAACGGATGAAAACTGTAGAAGAAATAAAAACGATCACAGAAGGGATCATCGGTGATTCCGAATTATTTGTAGTTGAAATCAAAGTTTTAAAAAACAACATCATTGAAATTTTTATCGACTCTCCGAAAGGTATAAATATCGACACCTGCAGCCGGATCAGTCGGCAAATAGAAGCCTGTCTGGACAGGGAAGATGAAGATTTCGAACTTACAGTCTCCAGTGCCGGTATCGGTTATCCTTTTAAAGTCGCCGGCCAATACCAAAAAAACATCGGCAACAAAGTCGTCGTGAAAACGGTAGATACCCTCCGGGCAGAAGGTATTTTAAAAGCCTATGACGGAGAAAAAATTATACTGGAATGCGAAGAGAAAAGACCGGTAGAAGGCAAAAAGAAAAAAGAAACTGTTAAAGTCGAAAAAACAATTCTTTTATCCGATATCAAAGAAATTAAGGATATCGTCGAGATAAAATAACACGGTCGTCAAAAGGAAGAAAGAAAAATAAATAATCAAAATAAAAGCTAAAAAGCCAAATGGAAAATCTTAATTTAGTAGAATCATTTGCCGAATTTAAAGAATTCAAAAACATTGACAGAGCTACTTTAATGAGTGTATTGGAAGATATTTTCAGAAATATGCTCTTGAAAAAATATGGAACAGACGAAAATTTTGACATTATCATTAATATTGACAAAGGAGACCTGGAAATCTGGAGAAACCGGACAGTTGTTGAAGACAAAGATTTACAGAATCCGAATACGGAAATCGCTTTAAGCGAAGCCAAGAAAATTGATGAAGATTACGAAATCGGAGAAGACGTTACCGACGAAGTAAAATTGAAAGATTTCGGCCGGCGTTCCGTACTTGCTTTAAGACAAAACCTCTCTTCCAGAATCCTGGAACTGGAAAAAGACAACATTTACACCAAATACAAAGACAGAGTAGGTCAGATCATTTTAGGAGAAGTATATCAGGTGTGGAAAAAAGAAATACTTGTTCTCGATGATGAAGGCAACGAACTGATTATTCCCAAGCAAGAACAGATTCCCTCTGACTTCTTCAAAAAAGGAGATACGATTAAAGCAGTCGTTATCCGGGTAGAAATGCGGAATTCAAATCCCTATATCATCCTTTCCAGAACTTCACCTGTATTTTTGGAAAGACTTTTCGAGAATGAAGTACCGGAAATATTCGACGGCCTGATCACAATTAAAAATATCGTACGGGCTCCGGGAGAACGGGCTAAAGTTGCAGTCGAATCCTATGACGATCGTATCGATCCGGTCGGAGCTTGTGTCGGTATGAAAGGTTCCCGTATACACGGTATCGTACGTGAATTGAGAAACGAGAATATCGATGTCATCAATTACACCAATAATCTCCAATTATACATTACACGTGCATTGAATCCGGCTAAGATCAACCACATTGAAATCGACGATAAAAACAAAAAAGCCAATGTTTACCTGAATCCGGAAGAAGTTTCTCTGGCAATCGGGAAAGGCGGTCTCAACATCAAATTAGCCAGTCAGCTGACCGGTTATGAAATCGACGTGTACAGAGAATTCGACGAAGCCCAGGAAGAAGAGGATGTGAACCTCGACGAATTCAAAGACGAAATCGAACCGTGGGTCATCGACGAATTGAAAAAAGTCGGATGTGATACAGCGAAGAGTGTACTGGAATTAAACGAAGATGAACTCGAAAAGAGAACAGATCTCGAAATCGAAACCATACGCGAAGTAATCAGTATATTGAAGGCAGAGTTCGAATAATTCCGCCGAAAACAATCTTGTAAAAAATTAAAATCTCTATATGCCAGTAAGATTAAGTAAAATAGCCAGAGAATTTAACGTAGGAGTCGCTACAATTGTAGAATTCCTGCATGAAAAAGGGATCAAGATATCTTCTGATCCCAACACCAAACTCTCTGACGAAAATTATGCCCTGGTGGCTAAAGAATTTTCTTCAGACAGCGAAGTGAAAAAGGAATCCACAATGGTTGACCTGAAAAATACCCGTAAGAAAAAAGAAACCGTTTCCATTGACGACATGGGTATTATCACGGAAAAGAACGATGATGAGGAAGAGTTCATTTCTGTAAAAGACGAAGTAAAACTGGAAAACAAAATCAAAGTAGTCGATCACATTGATTTAAACACACCGGCCAAAGTGCAGAAAGAACCGGAAGCAGAACCCGTTCAGCAGCAACCGGAGCCGGAACCGAAAGAAACAGAAAAGCCTGTTGCCGAAGAAAAAACGACACAGGAAGTTCCTGCTGTTAAACCGGAGGAAGAAAAAGAGAATACAGAAACCGATAACAACGAGACACCGTTTAAAATTACGCAACCGACAGTCAAAGACGTCAAAGTCGTAGGCAGCATTGATCTCGATTCCATTAATCAACGTACCCGTCCTCCGAAAAAAAGCAAACAGGAGAAAGAAAGGGATCGTAAAGAATTGAAAAAAGTAAACCGGGTCGCTGTGCCGATCAGGACAGAAACCCAAAATACCAATACGAATACCAATTCCGAAGAAAACTCGGAAGATGACGGAGACATTCGGAAAAAACGGAAAAGGATTCATCGTTCGGATGAAAAAGTAGCCGTTAATCCTTCAAACGATAAAAACAGCAAAATCGAAGAGAATAAAAAGAAACTCAAAAAACTGAAGAAAAAGAAACAGGACAAAACCGAAATTTCGGAAGAAGATGTCGACAAGCAAATTAAAGACACCTTCGCACGTCTCGGAAATAAAGGTAAATCTGCTGCTTCCAAACACCGCCGTGACAAACGGGATGCCGTGCAACAAAAATTGCAGGCAGAAATGGAACAGGAAGAAAAAGATAAAAGCGTTCTGAAACTGACGGAATTCGTTACCGTTGCTGAATTGGCAACCATGATGAGCACACCGGTAACGGATATTATATCGGCTTGCATGAGTTTAGGCTTATTTGTTTCCATCAACCAACGTCTGGATGCCGAAACCATTAACCTGGTAGCCGATGAATTCGGTTTCTCCGTTGAATTCGTCAGTATCGATATTCAGGAAGCAATTGAAGAAGAGGAAGATTCCGCTGAAAACATGCTCCCGCGTCCGCCGATCGTAACCGTTATGGGACACGTCGATCATGGTAAAACATCATTGCTCGACTACATCCGCAAAACCAATGTGATTGCAGGCGAAGCCGGAGGTATCACCCAGCATATCGGTGCCTACAACGTAAAATTGTCTGACGGTCGTGCTGTAACTTTCCTGGATACTCCGGGACACGAGGCATTTACCGCTATGCGTGCCCGCGGTGCGCAAGTAACGGATATCGCCATCATCATTATTGCAGCCGATGACAATGTCATGCCGCAAACCATTGAAGCCATAAACCATGCAAGTGCAGCGGGAGTGCCCATCGTATTTGCGATCAACAAAATTGATAAACCCGGAGCTAATCCGGACAAAATCCGTGAAGAACTGGCCAATATGAATTACCTCGTCGAAGAATGGGGAGGTAAATACCAATGTCAGGAAATTGCAGCCAAAAAAGGTCTGCATATCGAGGAACTGCTGGAAAAAGTATTGCTGGAAGCCGAATTGCTCGACTTAAAAGCCAATCCGCACAAAAAGGCCGTCGGTTCGATCATCGAATCTTCTTTGGACAAAGGACGGGGATATATTGCTACCGTATTGGTACAATCCGGTACTCTAAAAGTAGGTGATGTTGTTCTTGCCGGTCAATATTTCGGCCACGTAAAGGCCATGTTCAACGAAAGAGGTATAAAGCTGGAAAAAGCTGGTCCGTCAGAACCGACATTGATCCTTGGATTAAACGGCGCACCCCAGGCAGGAGACAAATTCAACGTAATGGCCAACGAAAAAGAGGCCCGTCTCCTGGCAAACAAACGCGAGCAATTACAACGCGAACAAGGCTTGCGTACGCAAAAACATATTACATTGGATGAAATCGGCCGACGGATTGCCATCGGTAACTTCCAGGAATTGAATATCATCGTAAAAGCCGACGTGGATGGATCGATAGAAGCCCTTTCCGACTCCCTGATCAAGCTGTCTACGGATGAAATTCAGGTAAATGTAATCCACAAAGCTGTCGGACAAATTTCCGAAGGAGACGTCATGCTGGCAGCGGCTTCCAATGCCATCATCGTCGGATTCCAGGTACGTCCTTCCATGAGTGCACGGAAGTTAGCGGAAAAAGAACAAATCGATATCCGCCTATATTCTATTATTTACACCGCCATTGAAGAAATCAAAGCTGCTATGGAGGGTATGTTATCCCCGGAAATCAAAGAAGAAGTCGTAGCGACAGTCGAAGTACTGGAAACATTCAAAATTTCAAAAGTCGGTACAATTGCCGGGTGTATCGTACGTGACGGAAAAATCGCCCGTTCTTCCAAGATTCGCATCATTCGCGACGGTATCGTAATTTATACAGGCGAACTCGGTTCTTTAAAACGTTTCAAAGACGACGTGAAAGAAGTTTCCAAAGGCTTTGAATGCGGTCTGAACATTACGAACTACAACGACTTACGTATCGGAGATATGATCGAAGCTTTTGAAGAAGTAGAAATTAAAAAGACCTTATAATCCCATTGAAGGTCATTTCCACAGAAACCTGTAAAGCTTCGGTCAATACCGGACTTTACAGGTTTTCTTTTTCCTGCGCGGCAAAAACTTTTGCTTTTGTATATTCGTAAAACTCTTAATACAACAATGTGTAAAAATTAAATCCTATGAATAACATAGCAAAAATTTTAGACGACAAACAGGAATACTACCTCGGTCACACCTGTAAAACCATAGACAAACAACTCATACATGCTCCCTCTCCCGACTTTGTAAGTGAAGTATGGAGCAATTCCGACCGGAATATTCCCGTACTGAAAAGCTTACAAACACTCTTTAGTCACGGCCGTTTAGCTGATACAGGCTATCTTTCCATTCTTCCGGTCGATCAGGGAATAGAGCACACGGCCGGAGCCTCATTCGCTCCCAATCCCCTTTACTTTGACCCGGAAAACATCATCCGTCTGGCAATAGAAGGCGGTTGTAATGCCGTAGCCTCCACATTTGGGGTACTCGGTTCTGTCGCCCGGAAATACGCACATAAAATTCCGTTTATCGTAAAAATCAACCACAATGAATTGTTGAGCTATCCCAACAGCTACGACCAGATCTTATTCGGTACTATCGATGAAGCCTGGAACATGGGGGCTGTTGCTGTCGGAGCGACCGTTTATTTCGGTTCGGTTGAAAGCCGGCGACAAATCATCGAAATAGCCCGGGCATTCGAATACGCCCATAAAAAAGGAATGGCTACCATTCTGTGGTGTTACTTGCGTAACCCTGCCTTTAAAACGGAACAAACCGACTTCCATACGGCTGCCGATCTTACCGGACAGGCCAATCACCTGGGTGTTACAATCGAAGCCGATATCATCAAGCAAAAATTACCCGAAACAAACGGTGGGTTTACCACCTTGCACTTTGCCAAATCGGATCCCCGTATGTACTCGGCATTGAGCAGTGAGCACCCGATCGACAGATGCCGTTATCAGGTGGCCAATTGCTACATGGGACGTGCCGGCCTGATCAACTCCGGAGGGGAATCACACGGAGATACGGATTTACAGGAAGCCATTATAACCGCCGTTATCAATAAACGAGCAGGAGGTATGGGCCTGATCAGCGGCCGCAAAGCCTTTCAAAAACCGTTGGCAGACGGAGTACGCCTGCTCAATGCTATTCAGGATGTATACCTGGACAAAAGCATTACGCTGGCATAATACAAATCCATACATATTTAATTTTAATCGATAAACATGAAAAAAATAGTATTACTTCGCCACGGCGAAAGTACCTGGAATAAAGAAAACCGTTTTACCGGATGGACGGATGTTGATCTAACGGAAAAAGGAATCGAAGAAGCGGTAAAAGCCGGAAATATATTGAAAGAAAAAGGTTTTCAGTTTGAAAAAGCCTACACTTCCTTTCTGAAACGGGCAGTAAAAACCCTGAATGTCGTACTCGACCGGATGGACCTCGATTGGATTCCCGTAGAAAAAACCTGGCGGTTAAACGAAAAGCATTACGGTAACCTGCAAGGCTTGAACAAAAGCGAAACAGCCGCTAAATACGGAGAAGAACAAGTATTGATCTGGCGCCGTAGTTACGACATCGCTCCGCCGGCACTCCGGGAAAACGATCCGCGTAATCCGCGTCTGGACATCCGCTATATGGGAATTCAAAGCGATCATCTCCCGTTGACGGAATCCCTGAAAGACACGGTCGAACGTATACTTCCTTACTGGAAAGAAGTAATCGTTCCGACATTACAACATTTCGACCAACTCCTGGTTGTAGCTCACGGCAACAGCCTGAGAGGAATTATAAAATACCTCAAAAATATTCCGGACAATGAGATTGTAAAACTAAACCTCCCGACAGCCGTTCCCTATGTATTTGAATTCGACGATACGTTAAAATTACAAAAAGATTACTTCCTCGGCGATCCCGAAGAAATCCGTAAAATGATGGAAGCTGTCGCCAAACAAGGCCAGAAAAAATAATTTATGATTTATGATTTTTGATTTACGATTCTTATCAACCGGTAAATTCCGCAAATCTCACAAACGAACTTTCAAATCAGCCATAAACGGGTTCAGGAAATAATCTGCAACCGTAAATCAAAAATCATAAATCATCTTTCCTTCCTCCCGCCACTGCTGATTCAAAGTTAAATTCAGCGTTGAATAACTTTCGGATATTTATTGTTAAAGCGGTAGCCCACCCCCAGCATCAGAAAATTAGGCGTACTGAAATCGTGAATACTATAACCGACATGAACAAAAGAACTTCGGGTAACGGCAATTTTCAATGCCAAAATCTGATAAAAAGCCTTCAAATCCCCTTTTCCGTGTAAGACATTACCGCCGACACCGATTCCGATCGTAAAATAAGGCATCACATATTCCGCCCGGCCCGAAATACCCAATGCCAGTTGTTGATGGAGCGGAGGCTTATAAAACTCCTGTGTCGTACCGACAATATAATCCTCTGTAAAAACATTGGCACTTCCATCGTATACCCCATCCAACGACAATCCGATACGGAACTTATATCCGATATTATACATCGGATTAAAATTGAAGCCGAACACCGTATAGGCCTCCGGTGAAGCCACCTGCTTATCACCGAAAATAACCCCTTTCCGGCGCCACGAACCGAACAACACCAAATCGTAACTGATATGACGGGGAAACTTCGGTACAAAAGGCTTAAACAAAGACTTACCCAGTAAATCCTCTTTTCTGTTGATATTATATACCAAACCTATTTTCAAATCGACGGTATTCAAACCCGCATTCGGAATACGCGTATTACCGTTGGAAAAATGACTCAACGTCACACCGGTCATCAAATCCAAATGCCGGAAAAGACGCCAGTTTAAATAAAAATTAGTATTGATATAGGCATTTGTACTCGACCCGATCACCTTATTATAATTGTTTTTTCCGTAATCGTACGGTTTCCATCCCACTGAAAATCCGAAATTCCACTCATAATTAAGTGACAAATAAGAAGTAAAACGGGTGATACGTGCCCCCTGAAGCAAATAAAATGCAACCGGATTTCCTATTTCCTTCCGGTCCCCGAACGTATAGTAAGCCAATCCGGCCCCTTGGTATGCCCCTCCGTAAATCCGGTCGGCACAGGTATTGGGACGAAATTGAAACGAATAATTCAGATGAGAGGAAAAGGTATGTTTGATCGGTTTCCGATACATATTCTCTCCCCGCAGAAAAGAATTTGTCGTAAAAATATACCCCGGACGGACTTCTACACTCAATCGATGAATAAAGCGACGCGAAAACGGCAGAGAAGCCGTATCGGAAGCAAAGTAATCAACCACTTCTTTTTTTTCAGGCAACGATACGGTCGCCCCTCCCGCCCCTCCGGGAATAAGTATCCCTTCTTCTGCACAGGCTATACCGGACAAATAAAAAAGCATCACACCCAAAAGGGATATCACGTTCCACATCTGCATCTTACTTTTCATATAACTTCCCAAGCCTTATTTTACAATAGATATGCAGGAGCATTTTTTTCCAATAAGGTGCAAATATAATGATAATAAAATTGATAATACCTTACAAACAGTTAAGAAAAAAGGAGGTAAACCGCACAGATACTTAAATTTCACCCTCCACTTCTTCCTCTATAAACTCATCCCGGATCCGGGTATTTCTTGCTCACCTCCCTTAACTGCTTGAATTATGGAAAAAGGGAAAGCCTGTAAAAATACCGTAAAAATCCATTCGCTAAATCCGAGTTGCAGGTTAAAATATTTCATACTACATTGCATCCGCGAAATCAATGAACAACTTATTGGGAGCTTCAAATTTATTACATCTGAAACAGTAAACATCCTTTATTCCTCAATTATGTGGGTTACAATATTATTAGCTTCGATCGGAATATCTCTATCAGGACTTATTATTTCTGTTACATTTTACGGCGAAAATATAAAAGAATGCTGGAAAGAAACACTCATCTCATCCCTTTTAATTATTCCTGTTTTTATGTGTGTCATTTCACTATCGGTAATCGTACCGTTCGGACTGTCTGCATTGGGCATTGCTAATGAATATATACTCCTCGTGTTAATTATCAGTATGCCAATTATGACAACACCCATATTCTTATACAAGTACATTGTCATCCCGTTATATTATCTCTTATTCCGGAAAAAAGAAATGAATCCTGAATACACCAAACTTTTGACCGATAACGACTGTCATGGAAAAGTTTTTGTCATTAAAAACTCCAATATTGCATGTACTATGGGGATAACAAAGAAAAGTCAAATAATAATGATTGGTTCTAATCTTATAGAAAATCTGTCTAAAGATGAATATACAGGTATTTTACTCCACGAAATTGGACATATCAAATACAAGCATTTACGTAAACTCATACTTATCGACATTGTCGGCGTATATATTACCATGCTCACCGGTTTTCTTGCATCCTACAGCAGCAACAAGAATCCCTATGTCATCGTCGCTGCAATCGGATTAGCCGGAGGGTTAATACCATTTCTCAGAATAATAATGAAGCAATATGAGAAAAAAGCAGATGGTTACGCAGCTCAAATTATTGGTGCTGATACATATATATCGGCTCTTACAAAATTAAACGGACTCTTTGCGGGAAGAATGGATAAATACGATATTGAACATCCCAGATTAAAAGATAGAATTGAAAATATAAAAAAATGTTGCAAAAACCGACATTAACATATTCACAATGGCATTTTTCAGGTGATTCCAAACCTCTGTATGCAACACCTCCCGGCAATCCTTCCATTCGAATCCCGGTACATTAAAAAAAGAGCTAATCGATCCGATTAACTCTTTAACTTCAGCGGAGAGAAGGGGATTCGAACCCCTGATACCCTTTTGAGGTATACCCGCTTTCCAGGCGAGCCAGTTCAGCCACTCCTGCATCTCTCCAATACAGCGGGGCAAAGATAGAAAAAAAAGTAAATAATATAACAAGAACCCGAATTATTTTCAATCTAAAAAGGATAACCGATGGCCAGATTCAATACTAATCCGTCTCTGAAATCATAATTCCTGATATTAAAATATCCGGGTTTCCCCGTATTATAAGGAGCATGCAAGGCCACGCCCAAATCTGCCCGGATAACGATATAAGTAATATCGTAACGTAACCCGAAGCCGGTCCCCAAGGCAATTTCCCGCCACAAATCTTTCAAGCGGAATTCCCCGCCGGGACGTTCCTTTTCTTTCCGCAACAACCAAACATTTCCGGCATCGACAAATACAGCTCCATTCAACCGGCCGGCAATTTTAAAACGATAACCGATATTTCCTTCCAGCTTAATATCTCCGGTCTGATCCAGGTAAGCCGTCACCGACCGTTTTTCCGGATGATAGCTTCCCGGTCCGATCGATCGGATCTGAAAAGCCCGGATACTGTTGGCTCCTCCGATATAAAACTGCTCGCTGTAAGGCATCACTCTCGAATTTCCGTATGCATAGCCGATTCCTCCCATAAGCCGCATAGCCACCTGACTGTTTTCGGATACCTGACGATATTTGATAATCTCACTCGTCAATTTCAAAAATTGTGAATAGCGATTTCCCAATATCTCACGCCCTTCTCCCCTTTTCCCAGCCAGATACTGAATACCGGAAATAATATTCCCGGCCTGTGTAATGGAAGTTTGCCAGAAAAGCCGATTGGGATTCCGGTAGGTCGCCGCCCGGTCAAAAGTATAGGTATACGACATCGACGGTATAAACTGATCTTTAAAACTCAGGGCTATCGCCGGATTTTTGTTCAGGGTAGAATCAAACTCATGTGACGTTCGCAACAAATGAGTATAATTCAATTTGAAAGGCACCACCGAATGATAATTCCGCCGGGAAGAATTAAAATCATAAGTAGCGCTTCCCCAAAACGAAATCATTCGGAAATAGCTATGCCGGTTCAGAAAATCCGTTCCGATCTGAAAATGAGTCCTCTCCTGACGATCCTTTCCCGATTTCAGAAAGCCGGGTACCAGCAAGCGGGGAACCGACAAATTCAGATTGACGCCCAACTCATAAGAGTTAATCAACCCGGAACGGCCTTTCGTCGTCTTTTCCCCTCCGACTTGCCATTCATAGGCTCCGGTCAATTTTAAAGAAAAAGTTTCCGCCCGTTTAAACATATTCTTATTATTCAAACTCAAGATCAATCCCGGCCCCAATAAATTATTCGATTTTGAGGCGATATCGACTTCCACTTCCGTTTCTATCGGCAAGGCATAATCCGCCGATATCTTATAATCCAGCTTACGTCCGTATGAAGTATCGACCGGATTGATCGTCAAATTGACGAATTTAAATACCCCCAGTTGCACGATTCCGCTTTGGGTCCGGTTTTGACGGCGGGCCGTATACAATTGTCCGGGACGCACTTTCACGGCCTGAGACAAGATTTTCGGTTTTAATGTCTGGGGAGGCGAATAATCCATTTGCAGGCGATCGTATTCCAAGGTATCCCGCCGGTCCGAATCGTCGTTCCCGAATAATGAAACGTCCACATTCCGTATTATATAGGGATGAAAAGCCACTTCCGGGATACCCTGCTTTAATCCGATACGCAAATCGACTTCCCCGTGCCGCCGGGTGGTATCCGCCAAAAATTCGATATACTGGGGCTGAAAATAATAATATCCCCGATTGCGTAATATATCCGATATGCGTTGTCGTTCCTGCTCCAGTACATTTACATCATACTGTTCGCCGGCCTTGAGCAAACTAAACCGCATCGACTGCCTGACCAAAGAATCCATCTGCCCTTTCCATCCCCATAAATCGACGGAACTATAACGGAAAGGATCGGGTAACTTCACCCAATAACTGATTTTGGCCTTTTTCGGATTACGTTTACGGGGAATAATCTCATAACGGCTTTCCAGACCGAAAAAACCGAAATCTTTCATATTGTTTTCCACCATCTTCAACCTCAATTCAGGTTGTACATCCGATATCAGTACCGGTTCTTTCGCCAACTTACGATAAAGCCACCATTTGAGCCCTTTTTCTTTCTTTATATGCCAGTTATACACCCACAAACCGATCGGGAACGGACTTCTGACATAAGGTGCAAACAAAGGATTGTTAGGCGGATAAGACATCGGTGACGTCAATGCGGATTTCTCCGGCCCTTTCAGCTTCAACTTCGGCGGAGTTTCAATTTTCATTTTCTTTACACCGGTATACAGCACCTCCCCGTCTGTCAGTTTTTTCGTTGTAGAACAAGAAAAAAACAACAGACAGAAAAAGGACAATAGGACACAGTTTCTCATCATTTCCTGGTTTCCCGTTTTGACTTTCGTATAAACAAATCCTTTACTTTCCGGAAACTCTTTCGCAACACAATACCGACACCCGTTTGGGTCACCTCTCCTTCCAGAACACTTTCATAATTGGTATGACGAAATACCTTTAAAAACCAATTCCGGTTCTTGGTAAACATATATTCAATAGCGATATCATCAACCAAATTATCTTCCATACTGCTTCCCGGATCATTATCCGCAGATATACGTCCTCCGATCTTTACATTCACCTTATCATTGAACAATTGCTTCGAAAACTGATAAGAATAATCGGTACGTTTCGTTTCCTGTCCTCCGGCCCCGATCTGATTATAAGTATCGATACCGAACGTCAACCCGGCATTCTTCAAATATTTACGACTCCACTGATTCAATTCTTTCTCCACAAAATTATTCAGCGTATTGTTGGCAGTACTTCCCGTATTGACAGTACCGGGTCCTGAATACGTCCCATATATCAGCAGATTCATAGCCTGTTTCGTCCTTTCTTCCGGAGAGAAAGCCGCCAATTGCACCTGAATAGCCTGATCATTGGGAGCCGCCAGATCAAAAGTAATCTGCGGTTGCTGCAAATTTCCCTGAATCAGAATCATAGCATCGAAATTCACCAGGCGGGAAGATTGATTATCCTCCGTTACACTGACCCTTACCGATTCGCTGGCCGTAATGTGAAATGCCGGATTATCGACAGGCCCGGTCCACTCGACATAACTGCCGCTCTGTATGGTAAACAGTTTATTCCCCACCACCGGTATGGCATAACGTACAGTACCTCCTGCCAACGTATACTTACCGCTTAAATTATTTCCTTCCTCGGGAGTAATCGAAAAAATCAAATTACCCCCTCCCTGAATAGCGATCTGGTTATCCCCCCCTTCCGACAAATCCACATTCACATTCACGGCATCTCCGATCTCGATAAACACTTTCATATTGAAACTTCCGGTATTCACCCGATTGGTCAACAAATCCTTTTCCAGTAACGTTGTATCCCGGAAAGAAACAAAACGCACCAAATCTACACTCCGGTCCTTTAATTCAGGGGAAGAATTACGTAACACATAATTGATTGCCGTATTATTCAGCAATTTGACATTCCCGGTCAACTTCAGGTGGTCGAAAGGTCCCTGGATAGAAGCCGACAAATCGGTATATGCCTTTCCATACACCATCGACTCCGGATTGGCCTTCACGTTCACAATCTGGAAATCCCTGGCAGCAAGAGTCAAATCCATCCCCATCCTCGTCAAGGGCATCACGGTAACCGAACCGTCCACTGTCAGTGCATGCCGGTTCGGTGCCCAAAAACCGAACTTCTCGAAAAGAATCTTTCCGCTTTTTACCGGAATATAAGTCGTATCCAATACAAATCCGGTCCCCAGCATCGTTATATCTGCTTTGGCATCCCGGAAAGCAATTCCTCCGTTGACCGACATATTATCCATCGTTCCCCGGAGGTCTATCTTCCCTTGTAATTCTCCCGTCAACCGTAACAAATCCGACGGTAAAAAAGCATTGACGACGGATAACGGTAAAGAAGGCAGATCTACATCCACGGTAATCTCCCTGTTCCGGTCAGAAGTCGAGAAATCACCTTTGGCCACAGCCCTCGGTTTATCATCCAGATAAAGGGTAAAATCGACGGAATGATCCGTAAACCGGTTAGCCGCACTATAACTGACATCCAGATTAACATCCCCGATCCGCTGTTGTTGGTAATAAAAATTCAGAATATTAAAATCCCCTTCGGCTATCGTATGTCCATCCACCGTATAAAACAACAAATCCGTTCCTAGAATACCTTGTATATCCGGCACAAAAGGAATCATATTCGAAACCGAAGCCAGATCAATGCCATTGATTTCGACCTGAAGACGTCTTTTCTCATCTCCGTGGTCTTCCAAAGACTGCAAACTGATCAACTTCTCCTGATAAGCCATACGCAAGTCCGCAGTCATCACCCCTCCTTTATAAAAATTCAATTCATTACCGGCGTTGACCATCCATTTCGTATATCCCAGAACCGGATCATGCGGAAAAAAGTTAACCGAAAAAGAACTATCCCGGAAAGTAAACGCCGCTCCGAAATCCACACCGACCTGCCCCTCCTTATTCTTCTGCAACGCAGCAAGCTTAAAACGGTTATCCCGAACAGAGCCGTAGAGCACGACATCATACAAATCTTTTACAATCCCTTGTGGATTGAGAACTTTAACACGATAATCCATGCCATTCTCCTGCTGATGCAAAGAGATACATACGGAATCGAATTTCACCTTATCCAAAACAGGCCCGACAATCATGGCCTCCATATTTACTCCTTCGCCTTTTTGTGAAGCGGATTTCAACGACACCTCTTTAAAACGAATGCCCCGGGCCTGCAAATAACGTCCCATGACATTATCGACACTTCCTTCTATTGTCAGTGTATAATAAGGTAACAATGCCTGTATGCTATCCATTGCCAAACGCCGCTGCCGCACCTGTCGCTGAATCTCGCCGACGGCATTTCCCAACATCGCCGAAATCTCCGTCACAGCCGTATCGCTCCTGAATGCCAGCCGGAAATCACCGGAAACCAAATCCGCTTCCGTTTCTACCGGTTCACTGTCCAGGCGCAAAGTTAAACCGCCTAAATCATAAGAATTACGGGCATCCTCAACCTTCACCTGACGGATATCCGTATTCAACAATATTTCTCCCTGCCTCCCCAGACTTGCTTTAATATCGAAATTCATCCCGACAGAAAATTCTTCAGCCACCCAATGCAGTTCCTGCAAAGCGACTTTTTCTACCTTTCCGTTTACATCCACAGCATACCTTTTCCCGATAGAATCGGCTTTAAAGGCTATCTCCGACAACAATGCCGGATCACCGCTCTTCAACAGCCCGTTTATACGGGCCCCCTGCACATCGGTTGCCAATAAAATATCCCGGTAACGATGTCCTTTATAAACCAATTCCCGTAAATCGAGAGTCAAACGGGCATTAGCCTTTCCGAACCGATACCCGTGCCCCGTCAACTTAATATCCGTCGTTAATATTCCGAGAGAATCCGCAGGCAAAAAACGTCCGATATCAAAACGGTCCGATACCAAACGTACATCATACCCTTCATTCTTCACGTCATAACTGCCGTCTACAGTAACACAGCCGGCTTCCCGGCAAAGTTCCAGACGGGGATGTAACACCCCTGCCCCGGCACGAGCCGCCAAAGACAATCGCATCTGATCCGGTATGCGGAATCGCTTATTCTTTTCATTCAAAAAAGAAACATCCTGAATATTTCCCTCCAGATTCAAAACTCCGGCAAGATTATTCAAATCACGGAATGAAGCCACCTCCCCCGTACCCGACAAATCGAAATTACCGGGCATCACGGCCATAAACTTCCGGATACCGATACGATCCTCCCGATAAGAAATATCCATATCGAACTTTACACTTTTTCTCTCCATCCCCAACGGCATCTGCGCCCAAAACAAACGGACATCCTCCATCCCCACCGAAGCTTCCAGAACAACCCGCAAAGGCTCGGTTTTGCCTATCTCCGCCAACGGAGCATCGGACAAAGCGTTCAAACGTATGCTAGTGTATGGGGTCCGGATGCTGACATTTCCCAACTCGGTCCGTTCCTCACCCATATCGACATTCGCCTGCATCTTTTCAATCCGTCCACCTTGGGCCCTCACAACCTGCAAACGACTCAAATCAGCCTTTACAACAGCTCCCCGATTATATACGCTATCGATCCGAAGTCCGATATCCGTCAAAGTAAGCTCAAACTTTTTATTTTCAGTTCCCGACATTGAAAAAGCCGAATTTTCCAATTCCAGATGGCCGGCTTCTACGGTCCATAAGCCGGCAGTATCCGGAGATACCGCCCCCCGTGCCGGACTTACACTCTGCGTATCCATTGGAATCAAATCGCAAACACCTCCCGACAAATTCACAGAATCGACATTCACCTGCCGGTGCACCATATCGACAACACCTCCGGCAATTATTCCTTTTCCAACTCCGGCATACAAACGCGACAAAGCCTCCGAGGTCATTGTATAATATACCCGATCGATCTCCAATTGCCGGATAACAAATATCCAGTCGAATGAAGAAGCATTTTTTATAGTATCCCGATCTTCCCTGCTCACGCCGGTCGCAAGAAACACATCTCCTCCGGAACACAAAAGACGGCTGATATCCACACGTTTCTCCCGCAAGCTAACCACATCCGCCTGCAACCCGACCCGATCGGTACGTACTTTCAAAACCATACCGGTAGTGTCGTTTCTCAAATTCAACACCACATCTTCCAGTTGTAAATCATCTACGGCAATCTGTCCCCACATTAAACGGCCTATCCCCGCATCCAGACGTAAACGTCCCAGATAAGCCAACGTATCGGTATTCGTTTTTCCCGCATATACCCTTTTCAAAGATAAATCTACCGGAAATTTCAAAGATAACTCTCCGATCCCGACCGTCATATCCCAGCGCGAGGCTGCATATTCCACCACCCTGTTCTTTATATAACGCTGTACGGCAGGTATATAAAGCAAGCTAACCAGCAGTAGAATCAACGCCACAAGAACCCCCAGCGTCCGAAAAAGATATTTAAAAAACTTCCTCATACTTCAGCCCGATACATACAGTTTAAAGATAAAAAGTCAAACATCAAAAATAAAGAAATAATATGGGAAAAAGAGGATGTGTCAAAAGTAAACTTTTGACACATCCCCTTCATGAGTGACCGGTCACAGCTCTTCTGTATTAAGAAGGCATGTTATTTTCCCAATCGGGGTTCTGAACGACTCCGAAACCGGCGTTTACTTCGGAAGCGGGTATCGGATATACAAAGGCTGCCACATTAAAATCCTTATAGCTGCCATTGGATACACTGATCAGCATTCCGGTACGCCGTGCATCATACCAGCGGAAACCTTCTTCGAAAAACTCCCGTCTCCGCTCCTGGGCGATGAAATCCAGCAAATCAGCAGTTCCCGAAGGTAAGTCCGTAACCGCAGTGATAGCCGGATTTCGCTTGGCCGTATACAGCAAAGCTTTTTGTGCTTCACCCGTATTGTTCAAATGGGCATAAGCTTCCGCCTCAATCAGCTTCATCTCTGAAATCCGGAACACCGGTATATTATTGACAGCTTGAGAAGTCGGTATACCGTCGAATTTTTTCGGATGCCGCGTTTTTACATCGATCAGCTTCAGCCGGACATCATCTGCACCGAAAATTTTGACAACCGTATCGGTAAGAGCACCCCTGTAGCTGCCATACAGCGTATTCAATGAATTGGCCGACAAATTATCGTTCTCCGATTTGGCAATTGTAAAAATATCTTCGTCACTGATGGCCGTCGACGACCACATCTTCAAATAAGCCTCATTGGAAATCTCCGTAGCATTCCGTAAAATAACGGCTGAATCGGCTGCAACGATCGCCCGGTTATAATTCTCCATATACAACGACACCCGGGCCTCCAAAGCATAAATAGCTGCACGGTTCATATAATACTGATCCGGCAAAATAACATCGTCCTCATTATTGAGATTGTAATTGTCAACATAAGTATACCATTTGGCAGATTCTGCTATGTCTGCCAATATATTGGCATAAGTTGCATCCACAGTCGCCCGTTCTACCTTTGTAAAAGAAGGAATGGGTTCTTCTCCCGGCAATACGATCCCCAATTGAGAATTGGCTTCCCCCGCTTTATAAGGCAAAGCAAATACGTTGACCAACACATGCTGAGACAAAGCTCTCAATGCATAGCACTGAGAGATGTACGAATGCAAACTGGCCACATCCTTATCCGATAAATGCAAAGACCCGGCCTTTTCCAACACGGCTTTAGCTCCCGCAATCGTACGGGTAGCCCGGTCGAGTACCTGATAGCCTCCCAGCCAGATTTCGTCCAGATTCCCGTCGGTATCCGAAAAATTATACCGGTTGATAGACAGGAAATGACCTGTTGAAGCACTGGCAACAGCATTGTCTGCAGCCATATCTCCCAAAGCCACGACATTTCTTCCGTAAAAATAATAATAGCCGAAAGCATAGTACATACCGTTCATGCCGTTCTGTACATCCTGCACCGTTTTGTATGCATCGTCCGTAGGTACATTCTGGAAATTGTCCAAATCCAGAAAATCATTACAGGAACATAACAGCAATACGGGCAGCCCGATTAAATATTTCAATTTATTTTTCATATACTGATTTTTTAATTATAAGCCGTCGGACGGCAATTGTATTTTATCTTTTAAAAACCGATGGTTACACCGAACATGATATTCCGCGGTGTCGGATAATTCCACCATTGTATACCGTTAGCGCCGATACCTGCAGGATCGAATCCCCGGAAATTCTTGGCACAGAAAGTATACAGATTGTCAGCCGTCATAAAAACACGGGCCGATCCCAAATGAGCCATATCCGTAATACGTTTCGGCAATGTATACCCCAAAGACATCGTCCGGATCTTCAAATAACGCCCGTTCATCAAAAAGCGGGTAGAAGCGTTGTTAGCCGCAGAGCCGTCTCCGAATACAAAGCGCGGCACATCCGTACGGTCTCCCGGTTTCTGCCAGCGATGGTCATATACATACCGGGTGGTATTATCAAATCCGGAACCTCCGATCTGTTCGTCATACGTCAGATTATCTCCGTAAATCTTACCGCCTAATGAATAATTCAACTGAAATGAAAAATCAAACCCTTTATAACTCATACGACTGATAACACTCCCCTGAAATTTAGGACTGGCAGCTCCGACATAACGTTTGCCGGCTTCGTTGTAATTCTTCGTAATTTCACTTCCTGTCGTTCCTTTATACCATTGTGCTTCTCCGGTTTGCGGATCCACACCGGCATATTTCTTCATCTTAAACGTATAAATATCACGTCCTTTCTCGACAATTGTAATCGCACCCTCTATAGGTTCGTCCGTACTCAACTTGACAATCTTATTCTTATTGTGAGAAGCGACCAAACTCAAATCCCAATTAAAACCGTTCAAGCGCAAAACCTTGGCATTAATCGTAAACTCAATACCCTGATTTTCCAGTTTACCGATATTTTTAGGTATCGTCTCCAATCCGGTAGTCCGGGATACGGGCACCAGAAATACCATATCCTTGGTCCGGTGGTAATAATAATCGAATTCCAAAGTAATACGGTCCAGGAAAGAAACATCCAGTCCGACATTGAATTTATTCGTCTGCTCCCATTTCAACTTGGGATTCCCCTGCTGCTCGTGTGCACTTCCCGGCAAACCGTTGTAATTATAGCCGAATCCGAACAAATTCCGGGAAGCATACCAACCGTGGGCAAATGCCGAATCCCCGACATCCTGATTACCGGAAGTACCGTAACTGGCCCGTAAAGTCAGGTTGTTCATCCAGGATTTTACCGATGCCATATAATCTTCTTCCGTCAAACGGTATTTGACTCCGACAGACCAGAATCCGGCCCATCTGTGATCCTTTCCGAAACGGGAAGAACCGTCGGCCCGGGCACTGGCAGAGAAATAATATTTATTCATATAATCGTATTGGCCGTTAAAAAAGAAGGAAGCCAACGCAAAATCATTTTTACTGGTCGAGGCAGAACTGGGCACAGCAGCATTCGCCACCTGGTTCATATTGAACAACGGATAATTGGAAGCTGCCAGGTAAGAAAGATTTTCCTTCGTTTTCTGTACTTCCTGACCAACCATCAGATTGAGATTGTGCACGTCGTTTATCGACTTGATATAACTCAATGTATTGGTGATACTGAGCAATGTACGGGTTGTCGTACCCTGTTCGCCCAAACCCCTCATATCCGCACCCTGCGGCTGCAAAAACGACCAATACCCGAATTCTTTCAAATCATAAAAATCAATACCGATACGGGAATTAAAAATCAAATCCGGCCGGAAATTTACCGTCAGATAAGGAGTAATTGTCGCACGGTACTGTTTCCCCTCACTCTTATCTCCGTATTTGCTTCGTTGAGCCACAGGATTATATCCGTTAAGGGTATTGAAATTCCAATCTCCGTTCTCATCTTTCACCGGTATCAAAGGAGATTGCATATAAGCCTGGGTAATCGGGTCGGAAAAATAACCGCCCCCAGCACCCATATTGGTTTTCGTATAAGAAAGATTCAAAGCAAATCCGTAACTGATCAGTTTACTGGGAGACTGGGAAAAATTAAAACGTCCGGAATAACGCTCCAGGTCCTTACCGATCACCAATGCTTTATTATTAAAATAGTTGAAAGACGTATAGAACTTAGGAGCCGTTTCCGTATTGCCCCCTCCCTGTAAATCGAGATTGTATTCCTGAACGAATCCGACGCGGGTCACCTCGTCAAACCAATTGGTATTCGTCTTTCCGTCGGTTTCCAGATAAGCATACATCATATCCTTCATACCTTCCGGAGTATAAGGGAAATAACCGCCGAACACCACGTTATTATAATAAGCGGCATTACCGCCCTCCCCATACAATTCGTAATCGTTCATCAACCCTTCCACCTGTAATTCGGTGTAACGTTTTGCATCCAACGGTTTATAAGCTTTAGGAATGGAAGGTTTCATCTCCATACCCAATTTAACCGTCAGGTTCACCTGCAACTTTCCGGCCCGGCCCTTCTTTGTCGTAATGACGATTACCCCGTTAGCAGCCCGGGCTCCATAAATAGAAGTTGCCGTAGCGTCTTTCAATACGGTCATCGATTCGATATCCGAAGGACTTAATGTAGAAAGCGGAGACAACGATTGCGATTCGGAAGAACGCATCCCCATTGTTTCTGCCGTAACAGGAACACCGTCAATCACATACAAAGGCTGTGTACCGGAATTCAAAGAATTACGTCCCCGGATGAAAATGGTTGCCGGAGCACCGGGTTGTCCGGAAGATACATTCATCTGTAATCCGGGCACGGTTCCCTCCAGCGCTTTGATCGGATTGGCATCCGTCTTATCGGCAATATCCTTGGAACCCACAGTAGAAGCTGCCCCCGTAAATGCTTTTTTACGGGTCACTCCATAACCGGTCACCACAACTTCTTCCAGATTCTGTGCATCACTCTCCAAAGCAACATTAATCACCTGACGATTGCCGACAGTCTCGTTCTGCGTTTTCATGCCGACAAAAGAAAAAATAAGTACATCTGAAGGTGCTGCTTCAATTGTGTAACGACCGTTCACGTCCGTAGCCGTTCCGGTCTGCGTTCCTTTTATCACAACGGAAACGCCGGGCAGCGGAAGCCCGTCACTTATATCCGTCACAATACCGCTGATTGTACGCGTCTGAGCGTAACTCACCTGTAAACCGATAAAAAACAGGAGAGACAATAAACCGATTAGTTTTCTCATAAATGTTAGTTTAGATTAGTTATAAAAACCTGCTATTGCAACTTTTTTTGATTTGTTTAACGAATTCCAACGTTATCGGTTTCAATACCTCTTAATTTTAACAAAATAAAAAAGAGGACCGTAGTCCTCTTTTACATTCGTTGGTAAATTAAAACATCAATTTACTTCGATCATCTTGTTCTTAATGGCATACATGACCAATGCCGCCGTATTGCGGCAACCGGTTTTACTCAACAAATTAGCCCGATGCTTATCTACCGTCCGCTTACTGATAAACAAAGCCTCTGCAATCTCCTGATTGGATTCCCCCTTGCAAACATGGTATAAAATCTCCATCTCCCTATCGGATAATTCATTATCAGGAACATCTGCGGTAGTTTTACTGTTATCCCGCATATTATTCAGGATATTGAACAGCAACTCTTCCGAAAAAAAATTCTCCCCGGCGGCTACCTTCTGAATTCCCTTGATGACATTTTCGATCCCGGTGTTCTTCAGCATAAAGCCCTTGGCTCCGGCATCGATCATCTGATAGTAATATTGCTCGTCCCCATACATCGACAGGACAATGATTTTCAATTCCGGATGCAAATGCAAAGCTTCCCGGGTGGCCTCGATCCCATTCATTTCAGGCATCTCAATATCCATCAGCACCACATCACATTCCGTTAATGGTAAATTTTCAATAAATTCCCGTCCGTTCGAAGCTTCGTAAATATGCTTTACGAAATCCTGTGTCGACAACAGCAGCTTCAACCCTTCCCTGAACAACTTATGGTCATCTACCAGATAAAGATTCAATTTCTGCATATACTTTCTATAATAAGTAATCTGTCAAAATTAATTATACATTTCAAGGTTGCAACATTCTATATTCAAAAAGGCTACGTAAATATTAAATAAGTCCATGAACTCATCACAACTTAATAAATGCCTTCGCCTGCATACCTTTTCCCCGTTCACTCATTATCTCAATTCCCCCGTTACCGGACTTGAGACGATATTGCATATTATCCAACCCCATACCGTATTTTGTGGCCTGACGGCTCACATCAAAACCGATACCGTTATCGGTATATGTCAAATATATAATTTCATCGGTAAGCTTCAATTCGATACGGATTTTATCCGCCTCGGCATGACGCAAAGTATTATTGATCAATTCACAAATCACCCGGTACATAATCACCTCTACATTATAACCGAACCGGCGGTTTCCGATATTGGTTGTAAAACTGATATCGAGAGCTTTTGCCGAACGCAATTTCTTAATAAAAGAATCGACGGCATCCTTCAACCCGAAATTATTCAAAATGTGGGGACTGATATTGGCAGAGATATCCCTCACACTGATAATAGCCTCATCTACGGCTTGTTTCAGATTTTGTTTTATTTTTTCATTCACTTCCGGTTTGGCATCCCCGCTTAATCCCGACAACAACATTTTTACGACACTCAACAAAGGCCCGAGCCCATCGTGCAACTCCTTGGCAAACCGTTGCCGCTCCCGCTCCTCTGTCCGGATGACAGCCGAAAGCACTTTATTTTCCGTTTCCCGGCGAATCTCATCCAGACGTCTCATAAACTGAAAAATCTTCCGGATATAAAACACGCCAATCAACAACACCAAAGAAATCACAAAAGCCAGACACTTCTGCACCACAGCCAACTCCTCTTCCCATTCCGGGTAGATCGTAGGGAAAAGTTCGAATATACGGGACACCACCATCAATATAAATCCCGTTGAAATCAATATCCAGGAAGCATTGAACTTCGTCCGTTTAAACAAGCTGATAGCAATTGCCGCTGCCAGTACCTGAAACAACAACGACATATATACCAGAATAGTAGATAGCATAAATTTGTATTATAGCATTATAAGAATTCCTTGCAGCACCCTCCGACTCTCATTCAAACGGTAAATTTATAATTTTTTACGGACAAACATCCTAACTGCTTAAAACGGATAACCGATCGCAATATTGAAAACCGTATGCTTCATCCATTTGCCGTTATCAAACAATACGAAACGGCTATTTTCAGGTTTCGCCGGATCAGACACTTTTATACCCCAATCGAAGCGCAACAGGAAAAAACTGGCATCCAGACGTAAACCCGTCCCTGTGCCGATAGCCAGTTGCCGGTAAAAATCAGCCCCCAGCGTTGCCCCTTTACGGTCTTCGTATTTAGTTATATTCCACACATTGCCGATATCCACAAACAAAGCCCCCTCCAATAACCAAAAAAGCTTGAACCGGTATTCCACATTCGCTTCCAATTTAAAATCCCCGACACTATTCGGATAATTATCCGTCGCTACATAAGCTCCGGGACCTAAAGTCCGCGCCTGCCAAGCCCTTATCCCGTTCGCACCGCCTCCGTAAAAAGCTTCTTCCACCGGCAACACCTTCATATTCCCGTAAGGATAACCGCAACCGATGAAAAAACGATACACCATGGTATTGGCCCGGTTCAGATAATGGTGAAAACGATATTCGCCATCGGCCTTTACATACTGGGCATATTGTACCCCCAAAGCTTCGTAATATGAATCGCCGCTACTCTTGATACGCTTCACCCCGAACATATTATCGACAGCCCAAAGCAAATTACCGGAACTTTCCACACTGCTCCTGAAATAATTGTAACTTCCGGGAGTATTCAACTGCTGATCCGTAAAAATAGTCATAAAGTTAGCCGAAAAAATCAAGTGACTCCGGTAAGCACTCTTTATATAATCACTTTTCAAACCAGACAGAAACGCAGAATCCACCTTCTGCATCATCACATAATTCAGATCGACCAAATCGAAATTATACCGCCACCTCTTATCCGCTTTACGCCACAAATAACCGAATTTCACACTCGCTACCCGACGGTCATAAAAAGGTGTATATTCATAGCTATAAGACAGGGACACCGACGTCTTAGGAGCAAAATTGCGACGGAAATCCTTCATCTTAAAAATCGGTAGCCAAAATTGAGGCGTGATAAACTTCAACTCGGCACCCAATTCCCGGGTACTGAAAATTTTATTTTCATTCAACTGCTCCTTCTTCAAAGCCCCCCATATACTAAAAGTCAGATTTTCTCCCCCTTGAAACAAATTCCGGTGATTATAAGTCAGATTACCTCCGACCCCTATATTACCCGAATTATGCGTTCCCTCCAGAAAAACATTATACGACTGACGCTTCATCGGTATCAACTGTACATCACAAACCAAAGATTTTACTCCCGTCGTATCCACCTTCTCCTTAAAAACAATATTGATAAACTTAAAGAGATTTAAAGCCTGCAAACGCGAATAAGAATCGACAACCTTTTGTACATTATAAAGCTCTCCCTCTTTGAATTGAATCGTTTCCTCAATCAACTTCGGCTTGATTTTCAACTTATCGCGGTAGATGATCCCATATCCCCCATAAGTCGTATCTACATATGAAGAGTCCGCACCGGACGCCAGATACAGCGGATCATAATCGAAATTGATATTGATTTCGCCTATCCTGAACTTCCGGTAGGCAGAGGAATCCGCAGGATTACCGATCACACTCAACAACAAATGGGCTTTATCAACCTCCTGTCCCTGAATAGTATCTGCATAAAACTGGATGAAATTTTTAGAGAAATTGAAATATCCTTTTTCCCGAAGCATACGCGTAACCCGTTCCCGTTCCGATTCCAACAAATCCATATCCAAGGGTTTGCCCGTCTTCAACAGACTATGTACCGAATCGGCCAGGACAATTTGCATCAGCTCCGTCGAATCCTCCAGCTGATTCTGCACATAATCCTGCTTATCCCGGTATCCGAACTCCTCGATTACCGTCTGTTTTCCCGGAGATATCTGGTATTCCACATTTGCTTTCTTATTTTTATAGATAACGGTATCCGATATCGAAGCATGATAATACCCCTTATTATTCAGATACAACTTCAGTTGTGCCAGACTCCGCTGCGTATGAAAATCATTATAAACGACAGGAGCTTCTCCAATCGTACGCAACCACTTGTTAAAGCGTTTCTCTCCATTACGGCCGCTTAAATTATACATCCCCAAATGAAAGCGCAGCACCCCTAAAATACGGGTATTGGGTTTCTGCCGAATATTTTTCTTTAAATCCGACCGGCTAACGGCTTTATCGTCCGTTTTAACAGTCACTTTATTGAGCAAATATTCATTTTCACCGATATATTTCGTCGGGGAACAAGCATAAAACAACAACAACAACAGACCGACAAATACGATCTTATATCCGGTATACCTCTCCAACTATCAAAAATGTTATTATTTTTGTAAGCGAAATACAACTCATTCGGATTTAGGTTTCAAAATAAGGAAATACCTAAATCTGAAATTCCGATTCACAGTATGCTAAGCAAACATGTAACAAAAATAATCCAAAGTCTTGAAAAAAAGAAATTCAGAGATAAATATAATCTCTTCAAGACAGAAGGTGGAAAATTGGTAAGCGAACTGCTGCAATCCGATCTGAAAATCGATATGCTGTTGGCTTATCCGCAATGGCTTGCATCACATCCGGACATACAAGGGGTACGGGAAATTGTAGAAGTAAACGAACGGGAAATGCATACCATTTCCAATTTCCAGTCATTACCGGAAGTAATAGCATTAGCCGAAATTCCGGAATACCGGTACACAGAAAACGAGATCCGGCAATCCCTTTCCCTGGTTCTAAACGGCATTCAGGATCCGGGAAATCTGGGTACGATATTACGGGTAGCCGATTGGTTCGGAATCCGGTACGTTTTTTGCGATATGGATTGCGCCGGAGCATTCAGTCCGAAATGTGTTCAAGCCAGCATGGGAGCTGTTTTCCGGGTGAAAACGATCTATACGAACCTGGTCGGTTTGCTGAAAAAATTCAGCTCCCCGGAATTCCATTGCTATGGAACCTTTCTGAACGGAGAAAATATTTATAAAACGGAATTATCAGCCAAAGGCTTTATCATTATGGGCAACGAAGGCAGAGGTATTTGTCCGGAACTCGAATCCTGCATCGACAGTAAACTGACCATCCCGAGTTTTGCTGACAGTACTTATTCGACGGAATCGCTGAATGTAGGAGTCGCTACCGGTATTATTTTATCGGAATTCAAACGGAACAACTAATTTTAAATAACGTAAAAATAATCAAATCAATTAAAACGCTAAATATGAAAAAACTGTTTATTCTTTTGGCCGTTTGCCTGGGTACATTGACCTGTATGGCACAATCTCCGCTGAATTTCGGTATTCACGGAGGTATTTCCAACACCAAAATCAAAGTAAAAGACGTACCTACTGTGTTAAAAAACGGTTCCAATACCGGCTACATGTTCGGTGTGTTTGCCCGTGTCAACCTGGGACCGCTGTATGTAGAGCCCTCTTTAAACTACTCGCATAAAGAGGGAGAAGTGAAAGGAGACGGTTATAGCAGTTCCCTGAAATACAATTCGTTCGACATTCCGTTAATGGTAGGGCTGCATATCTTAGACTTACCGATCGTAAAACTCAGGGCTTATCTGGGACCGGTTGTGTCTTTTACAGGTAAATTAAAATGGGACAAAGGAGACTTCGGCAATGCAATCGACAACGACAAAACCATGTGGAACGGAAAAATCGGTGTCGGTGTCGACGTATGGAAATTGACCTTCGATATCGACTATGAGAAGGGACTCAAAAAATTCCAGAACGACGAAATCAAAATCAAAGCTCCCCGTTCCTTTAATTTTACCCTTGGATTCAAGATCATCTAAAAACGAATCGTAAATTACAGAATCGTAATACATAAAAAGAGTCGCAAACCATTCGGAATTTTGCGACTCTTTATTTTATATTTTCAATGAAAAAACTGCTATAACCCGGAAATAAAGTCTTTCCATTCGCCGGTCACTTCCTGTATACCGGTATTGAAGACCATAAGTTGCATTGTATCTGCCATTTGTGGCATTTCAGGGAGTAGTTCACTACATGCTTGTCTGGCATCGGGTAGTTTCATCAATTCTGAAAAGCCTTTTTGCATCCATTCTCTTTTGGGCAGATCGTCGTCCGGAAGGTTATCGTGCAGCAACTGTTAGTAGCTGATGGATAACACAATCTGTTTGCTATCGGATTTTTACAAAAACCTTCCCATAAGCCCACTGAGCTACTTCCACTGCATTTTCTTCCGGCTCTGCTGGATAATCGTTCCGAAGCCATGTCCAGGGTTCTTCCATCGCATACCAGTCGATATCCTGGACTTGCACACCGTTCAGGCGTTGTCCCAACATGTCAAAATAGGCCTTCCAGCGGGGATAATAAAAATCTTTCAGCAAACCGGACCATTCCCGGTGGGAATAATCACGCAAACCGCCTTCATCTGCCGCTTTCCGGTTCCCCCACGTTGTAATTTGTACCCGGGCATTCCATTCATACAACCTCTTCTCATCCTCTGTCCGTCCGATTTTCCGCGCCTGTGCAATCCAGTTGCCGACTTTGAATTCCCGGCGTGTCGTCAAAAGACTGTCCTGCACCAAAATCAAATCCAGAAATTCCCGGCTCAACCTTTGGAAATCAGCCTTTTTACCCGCACGGTATGCCGCCGTAACTTCTTTTTGCAGCCGATTTCCACGATCAGCAATAGCCTGTCGTACCACATCGACCAAATCATATTCGAAATTATTATTACCGGCATAACGGTCAGCCACCGACAACATCAGCTTCGCAGCCTTCTCCGATTCCTCCGGTGGGTAATACATACGGGAACTTCCCCAACTGGAAGCACTGTGCACTTCCTCAGCCGGACGGGCACAAAATACAGACTCCACAGTTCCTTCCCGGATATCCGGACAATTGTAAACCGTCTCCGACAATATTTGCCAGACTTGCCGCAAGCGGGAATCGTCACATCCATAACGGGCCTTCACATACCCCTCCACCCACTCTTCCTTTGTAAATTTTTCCGGTCGCCAGGGCAACTCCAGCAACAGCTCGTACATCACCGGATTATTCTCAATCCCCTCCATTGTAATTCCGACTCCGCACAAAGTACCTTTCCGCAACTCCCGGGCAGCATAAAATCCGTCAATCACCCGGTCCATCCGCCCGTACATCCCGACATTACCACCGAAATTCAACAACATACAATACAACCAGTCGTGCTTTCCATAACCGTTCTCCCGGTACCAGGGCGACTCCTTATCACCCCACATCGGACGATTCTCGCTGCTAAGATCCAATACCAACATATCTCCGGCTTCAATAGCATCCAATATCTGCGGCCGGGGATTGGCCTGCCAGGCCTGAATAACCCAGACAGCCGAAGAATTAGCACGCTTCATGGCTTCCAGAATCGATTTGCCGGCAGCAGCCAGATCAACCCCCTCCGTACTTCCTCCCTCGTGAAAAGGATCCATACTGTAAAACCGGGCTTTCCCGAACAGCTTTTCCATTTCCGCATAGTACAAACCGGCAACACGCTGAAATGCCGGGTCTTCCGGTTGCAGAAAAGCAGGACGGGTAAAACCGCACCACTTACCCGGATCGGTTACATTCAGCCCCAGTTTCTCCTTCACATCATGAGGTACCATACCGGCATACCCCGGGAAAACGGGTTCTATACCGAATTCCCGCATCCGGTTTAAAATACGCTGTTGCAATTGCACCTGCTGTTTATACCAATTTTCCGGGTTAGGACCTCCCCACCCTTCCAGATTATTCATGTGCCACCAGGCTAAAAATCCCGGACCGGCAATAAACTTTCCGATCTCCTCCGCACTATACCCCAACTGCAACAACACATTGCGCCAAACCGTTTCCGTTCCGGTCAATGCCAGGGGCAGATTTATCCCATGCAATGCCATCCAGTCGAGCTCTTTCTCCCAACGCTCCCAATCCCAAAACGCCATCGAATAGGAATAAGTACAATAATTCAGGTCATACCGGTACTTCAACGATGTTTCCCGGCGTTCCCTTTTTTCGACAGGAGGTAAAACAGCAGGTAATTTTGCTTTCATACCGTTCCAGGACAAATGAATTCCGGCATAATACTTCAAATACCAGTTCACACCAGTAGCGATACTGACATAATTGTTTCCCCGCACAACCACCCGGTCCCCATCCTGATCCAGCTCAAAAAAATCCGTATTACCTTCAACCAGCTCAATCTTAAACTTCTTTGAAGCCCCCGGATCTATCCGGTCCAGCAACTCATGAACCGGTGAGGCATTCCCAAGATAGCCCGACAACAAAAAAATAAATAAACAGATACTTTTCATATTTCGTTTTATCAGATTTTAATGTAGATTTTTCTGTTATACAACACCCTGGCCACACACCAGTTCAAAAATACAAACAATACAGCATACACCAGAGAAGCAAAATAAGGATTCAGCCAGGAAGCCAAACCGACGGAATATATGTAACCCTGCAAACTGATATATTCTCCTTGCCGGAAAAAATGAACATACCCCAAAACAATCGCCAGCACATCTGCCAATACATATATAAACAACGGATTAACCCCGAAAGCCTCAAAAAAACGACTCCAATGCTTATACCCCTTTACATCTATGACAAAAATCAGCAATGCCAACAACTGTGAAGCCAGCCCACAGGTAACCAGCACGTAAGTAGGACTCCATATTTTCTTATTTATCGGACAACCGTATTGCAGCAGAAAACCGGCAAATAAAATAAGAGTCCCGAAAATAAAAAGCCGTTGTATACGCAGCGTATTATCCTTAGCCTCCACCAACGCCCTGCCGATAAACATCCCCAACAACACATGCGCCACACAAGGCAAAGCACTCAACAAACCTTCCGGGTCGAAAGCAATGCGGGTCCCGTCCGGTAACCATTCGCCATACAAATGATTCACACCGAATACGGTCCGGTCTACCACGGCAATAATATTATCCGCTGACCGGGCGAACCCGTCTCCTGCCCATAAAATAAAAAAATAACCCGATAAAATGCCGAATGCAGCCCCAAGATAATACTTCGGCTTTATCCAAAGACTCAACAAAGCTCCCCCCAGATAAGCAATCGCCAATCGTTGCATAACACCCAATATCCGCAACCGGTCAAAAGGAAATAAATTCAAGGTAAGCCGTTCGCCCAAAGGCATCTCCTCCGGACTACAGACAGCCGAGAACCACAAAGCAAACCAATTGATCCCGACCCCGATCAAAAAAATAACCGTAGCCCGGCGGAAAATCTTTACGGCCGCTTCCCCGGAAAAAGTGAAATCGTATTTCCGCAAAGAAAAATACATGGATACCCCCATAATAAACATGAAAAAAGGGAACACTAAATCGGTAGGAGTCAGTCCGTTCCAGGAAGCATGGCACAAAGGCGCATATACAGCTCCCCACGAACCGGGATCATTCACCAAAATCATACCCGCTATCGTAATACCCCGCAATACATCCAGTGCCAATAAACGATTTGTCTGTTTTGTCATATCATACATCTAAAAAAAACGCAAGCTACATCTCAATACATTTTTTTACAAAGAAAAAGAAAATGTAAGAATTTATGCCGTACAAATAAATAAAAATGCATTTTTTATTCCTTTTTTTGGAATTTACAAGATTTTGACTTTTCTTTGCAACATCAATTCAATCCGTAAGAAAGATTGTTTGAATTATAAAGAGGAGTTGAGAGACGGGCTCTATGAAACTCCGACAACCTCAGAACTTTCTGAAAGGTGCCAAAACCCGTCCTGAAAATCAGGAATTATAATTTAAACCGAGAAGCAGATGAAAGCAGACAGTCATTCAGTAAAAGTGTCCACAAAAGTATTTCAGGCAACCTATTCTTTTCTTAACGGTTTCTTCATGTATATGCGCTGTATGCGCTGATCTTTTATTTTTCCCCGCCAATAACGGCTTATATTATAGCCGGACGAAAAACTAAGGTACCCGGACGGAAGGGAGTTTCCGCTTGTATACGATAGATTTTTCGACCTTAAACTTATTGTATCAAATTTCAATTTTAATTCCATGGCTAAGTCATACGCTGAAATAAACGAAAAAATAAAGAAAGGAACGGCCGTCGTGTTAACGGCAGAAGAAGTAGCGGAACTATCCCGTACATTATCCCCCAAAGAAATTGCACAAAAAGTAGATGTCGTAACAACAGGTACTTTCGGAGCAATGTGCTCGTCCGGTGCATTTATCAACTTCGGACACGCCAATCCACCCATCCGGATGGAAAAAATCGAATTGAACGGTGTGAGAGTAAGCGGCGGATTGGCAGCGGTAGACACCTACATAGGAGCAACCGACTGCAACCCCGAGCGTCCCGCATACGGTGGCGCCCATATCATCGAAGACCTGATCAACGGTAAAGATATTTTACTGGAAGCTTGGGGAAAAGGCACCGACTGTTACCCGCGTAAACACATCAAAACGGTCATCAATAAAGACACTGTCAACGAAGCCATCCTTTACAATCCGAGAAACGCATATCAAAATTACAATGTAGCGACCAATACCACAGACCAGCTTAAATACACTTACATGGGAACCCTGCTTCCCCGTATGCGCAATGCGTCCTACAGTACGGCCGGAGAACTGTCTCCCCTGATCAACGATCCGGAATGCCGGACGATCGGGTTAGGCACCCGGATCTTCCTTGGCGGTACAGAAGGTTACGTCACCTGGAACGGAACACAGTTTCATTCGACAAAAGAAGTAAATGAATATGGCATACCGACAAGCAACGCCCGTACCATTGCCGTAATCGGAGATCTTAAAAATATGAGTAGCGAATACCTCCGGGCCGCTTATTATGAAAAATACGGAATAAGCCTGTTTGTCGGCATCGGTATCCCCATTCCCATACTGGACGAAGATCTGGCCCGCAGAGTCTCCATCCGTAACGAACAGATCGAAACAACGATCGTAGATTATGGAAACGGAAATCAGATACTGGGCAAAACGAACTATGCCGCATTACACAGCGGAGAAATTGAAATCAAAGGACAAAAAGTCCGGACGGCTCCGGTTTCCAGCCTGGCAAAAGCCCGGGAAATCGCTGCAATGCTAAAAAAACGGATTGCCGGAGGCCATTTCCAACTGACAGAACCCGTTCGTCCGATGCCGACGAACACCGGGCTGAAATCATTGCTCGAAACCAAACCGGAAAATTGAAACCACAAACACTGAAACACGAATCCTATGATAAAAAAAGTTGTATTATCGTTCCCGGTAGATGCTACCGACAGATCGTTGATGTACGATCTCGTAAAACGATACGATATCCGAATCAATATATTAAAAGCAGAAATTGAAGCCGGAAAATCCGGAAAATTACTTGTAGAACTGGAAGCTGACGAACTGTTGCTGGAACAAGGTCTTGCCTTTCTGACCGACAACGGAGTTACCGTCAGCCCGCTGGCAAGTAAAATTTCATACGACGAAAGCCGGTGTATCAATTGCGGCAACTGTGCTTCGGCCTGCTTTTCCCATGCGCTGACAATCGGAGAACCGGATTGGAAACTCAAATTCAACCCGGAAAAATGCATCGTCTGTAAGCTTTGTCTGAAATCATGCCCGTTAAAACTTTTCCGGATCGAATTTTCGGAATAAGGCTTCAACGCGGACAAATGTCTGTACAATATCAAACTTTGCTCATTTTTCGATACCAAAGCTGGAAGAAAATTTATAATTTTATGATCGAGAATAAACCCTAAACCTTACAGATCATGGAATATAAAAACAGAACCTATCGGGAACATTTTCGGGAAGGTCGCTGGACCAGCTTTGTCGTAAAATGCAAAGAATCGGACTTGTGGATCGGTATAGATAAAACATCATACCGCCCTGAGATGCCTGAATACAGCAATACATTGATCACAGAACTGCGGAATACCATGGAAAAGTATCTGCAAAAAGATCCCTGTTATCTGACATCACTGGTACCTTACGACGCCAAACCCGATGCTCCGGCCATATTTACACAAATGTCCGAAATCTCCCACCGGACCAATATCGGACCGATGAGTGCCGTTGCCGGTGCCATTGCTCTGTATATTGCAAATGCACTGAAAAGGCATTTCGGAGTTAAAGAAGTAATCATTGAAAACGGAGGGGATATCTATGCCGATATTCTGGAAGACATTGACGTATCGGTATTCGCAGGAGCTTCTCCCCTTTCCGAGAAAGTGGGATTACACATCAACGCGTCACAAGCGCCGTTGGGTATCTGTACCTCTTCCGGTACAGTCGGACCGTCATTAAGCTTCGGAAAAGCCGACGCAGTAATGATTATTTGTAAAGACGTATTGTTAGCTGACAGCTATGCCACCGCCTTTGCTAATTTTGTCAGAAAAGCCGAGGATATAAATCCGGTGCTGGAAAAAATCGGAAAAATAGAAGATATTATCTCGGCAGTTCTGATCAAAGACGATAAAATGGGGGCTGTCGGTAAATTTGAACTCAAGTTTTTTAACTAACTTCCGGACATATACACCGGCAGGTTTTACGACCTGCCGTATTTAAAGCTCCGGATCTATATTGTAGTATATATGCTGAGAAAGCTATTAAAAGAGAAAATACTCATCTTAGACGGAGCCACAGGCACGGCTATTCAGAAATTCGGACTGACTGAAAAAGATTTCAGAGGACAACGTTTTGTCACTCACCCGGTAAACCTGAAAGGTAACAACGATATATTGAACCTGACAAAACCGGAAGTCATTCAGTCCATACACCGGTCTTACATAGAAGCAGGTGCTGATATTATCGAAACCAATACGTTCAATTCCAATGCAATTTCCCAGGAAGAGTATCATTGCAGTGAACTGGTATATACGCTGAATTACGAAGGAGCCCGCCTGGCAAAACAAACCGCTTCACTGGCCAATCGTCCGGTATTTGTTGCCGGCAGTATCGGCCCGACCTCCAAAACTCTATCCCTTTCTCCGGACGTCAATCATCCGGAATTCCGTCCGGTAGATTTTGATACCCTGACAGCGGCTTACACGACCCAAATAAACGGATTGATCGACGGCGGAGCCGACTTACTGCTGATTGAAACGGTATTCGACGGACTGAATGCCAAAGCCGCACTGTACGCCATCGACCGGGTACAACAGGAGAAAGGAACGACTATACCGGTCATGGTTTCCGCTACCGTTAACGACAAAAGCGGACGTACCCTGACCGGCCAGTCCTTAGAAGCGCTGTACACAGCCCTTGCCCATTACCCGCTATTGAGCTTCGGATTGAATTGTTCGTTCGGAGCTCCCGACCTACAGCCTTTCGTCGAGCGGCTCTCTGCCGTTTTGCCCTGCTATCTGAGCTTATATCCCAACGCCGGACTACCGAACGAGATGGGTGAATACGACGAAAGTCCGGCCTTTACAGCCCAATGCCTGCAAAACATGGCCCGGGAAGGGTTACTGAACATCGCAGGCGGTTGCTGCGGTACCACCCCGGAACACATCCGGGCCATACACGATGCCATGACCGGCATCCCCCCGCGTCAGCCCCAACCCCGAACCTCACACTTGGTTGTCAGCGGTTTGGAACCGGTTGTCGTCGATAAAAACCAAAACAACTTTATCAACATCGGCGAACGTACCAATGTCGCAGGATCGGCAAAATTTGCCAGACTGATTCATGACCGGGCTTATGAAGAAGCAGCCGGCATTGCCCGGAAACAAATTGAGGACGGAGCTTCAGTCATCGATATCAATATGGACGATGCCATGCTGGACAGTGCCAAAGAAATGGCGACATTCACACGCATTATCAGCAACGACCCCGATATCGCCAAAGCCGCCCTGATGATCGATTCGTCCGACTGGAACACCATACTCGCCGGCCTGAAAAATGCACAGGGAAAATGTATCGTCAACTCCATCAGCCTGAAAGAAGGAGAAGGCGAATTTCTGCGTAAAGCATCCGAAATCAGACGTCTGGGGGCTGCCGTCGTCGTTATGGCTTTCGACGAAAAAGGACAGGCCGTAAGCTACGAGCGAAAAATCAGTATTTGCAGCCGGGCCTATCGTCTGCTCACACAGAAAGCCGGATTTCACCCCGAAAACATCATTTTCGACGTCAATATCCTGGCTATAGGCACCGGCCTGGAAGAACACAACAACTATGCTGTAGACTACATACGCGCTGTAAAATGGATCAAGGAAAATCTTCCGGGATGTAAAACCTCCGGAGGAGTCTCCAACCTCTCTTTCTCATTTCGCGGAAACAGTCCGGTAAGAGAAGCCATGCATTCGGTTTTCCTGTATCATGCCATAAACGCCGGTCTGGATATGGCAATCGTCAATCCTTCCATGCTACAGGTATACGACGAAATCGAGCCGGAACTATTGCAAGCGGTTGAAGCCGTCGTACTTAACAAATATCCGGAAGCCACCGAAAAACTGATCGAACTGGCTGAAAAAATCAAAGCAAACAAAACAACAGGAAAAAATATAAAAAACGAAACATGGCGGGAACGCAGCCTGGAAGAACGCCTCAGTTATGCACTCGTAAAAGGTATCAAGGACTATCTTCCCGCCGACATTGAAGAAGCCCTCTCCCGATACCCCTCTCCTGTTGAAATCATCGAAGGCCCTTTGATGAAAGGCATGGATAAAATAGGTACCCTGTTCGGAGAAGGCAAAATGTTTTTACCTCAAGTCGTTAAATCGGCCCGGATTATGAAAGAGGCTGTCGCCATATTACAACCGGAAATCGAACGCCACAACCAAAGCGGTAACCGGCATATTAAACGAAATAAAATTGTAATCGCAACAGCCAAAGGAGATGTTCACGATATCGGGAAAAACATCGTCAGTATCGTACTGACCTGTAACAATATGGAAGTTATCGATCTGGGAGTCATGGTCGACAACCAACGCATCCTGGAAGCAATACACACCTACAAGCCCGACATTATCGGAATCAGCGGACTCATCACTCCCTCCCTGAGTGAAATGGAAGCCTTGTGTGAATTGTTACAAAAAGAAAACATCCGGATACCGTTAGTGGTAGGAGGTGCAACCACTTCGTCCGTACACACGGCCGTCAAACTGGCCCCCAAATACAACTATGGGGTGATACACGGAGGAGATGCCTCACGGACCGCCGGAATAATCAAACGCTTTCTACAACACCCGGACGCCTACCTTCAGGAAATAAAAACCGAACAGGCTAAAATCCGCGAAGCTTACTGGCTATCACATACGGAATGTATTTCCTATCCGGAAGCGATTTCCCGAAAACCGGTATTCACCCCGGAAAGTTACAGACAACCGGAAAATTTTGGGGAACACAACTTAACCGTAAAACACTTAGACCTGGGAGAACTCGCAGAACGCATCGACTGGACGCCTTTTTTTCATTTCTGGGGATTCAAAGGTAAATTTCCGGAAATCATCTACACCCGGGAAGAAGCCGAAAAAACCTATCAGGCAGCCCTCGAAATGCTCGGCCGGATCATTGCCGGCCAGGAATTCGATGCTTCACTCGTCGTACGTTTTTTCAATGCTCATACGGAAAACGACACCATTATTCTCGATAACGGACACAGATTACCGATGCTACGGCAACAAAGCGACAGTCCGGTTTGCCTCTGCCTGTCGGATTTTATCTCTCCACAAGCTGATCAACCGAGTACGATCGGTGTTTTTTGCCTGAAAGTATCGGACCGGCACAACTGTCCGGACTGCCGGGATTTCGAGCATTTGCTTCGGGAAAGTCTCTGTGCCCGCCTGACAGAAGCTTTAGCCGTATGGATGCAGGAACAAGTAAATGACGGATTACAGATGATCCGGCCGGCCTTCGGCTATCCGGCCTGTCCCGACCACTCCCTGAAAAAAGAAGTATTCGAACTATTGGATGCCCCGGAAAAAATAGGCGTTACCCTGACCCCTTCCTACGCTATCACACCTTCGACCAGCATTTGCGGTATGCTCATCGCACACCCGGAAGCCCGGTATTTCGGTATCGGAGAAATCGGACCGGATCAGTTTGCGGCTTATTGTAAAAACAAAGGAATATCAGAAACAGAGGGGAAACGCCTATTAAGCCATATTATAAAATAGCAACTGCCCGTAAAGGCGGATATCCGTAAAACCAGAATGGAAGTATGCGAAATTAAAAAAACACCCGGACCCGTTTTTACATACAAACAATCATTTTAATAAACCGACAATGAAAATAACAGATATATTAAATCGGGAAGCAAGCCCGTTTGCTTCCTTCGAATTGGTTCCTCCCCTGCGGGGCAGCGATGTACATAAACTATATGAATCCATAGAACCGCTGATGGATTTCAATCCTCCTTTTCTCAATATCACCTTCCATCGGGATGAAATCGAATTTCGCCCAAAACCGGACGGTACATTCGAAAAAATTACGGTCACGAAACGTCCCGGATCAGTCGCTATTGCAGCCGCTATTATGAAAAAATTCAAAATAGAGGTAGTCCCCCACCTGATTTGTGGAGGTGCTTCAAAACATAAACTCGAAAACGACCTGATTGATCTCAACTTTCTGGATATCCAAAATGTTGTCGCCCTTCGCGGAGACGCAATACCCGGTCAAAAATTTTTCACCCCCGAACCGGATGGCTACCGATATAGTTGTGAACTGGTAGAGCATATCCACAACATGAACCGGGGTAAATACCTGGACACCACCTTAACCGATACCGTCCCGACCAATTTCTGCATCGGAGTAGCCGGCTATCCGGAAAAACATTACGAAGCACCGAATGCCGAAACCGACATCTGCAACCTCAAACACAAAGTACAGGCCGGAGCCGATTACATCGTTACTCAAATGTTTTTCGACAACACCAGATTTTTCAGCTTCGTTGAAAAATGCAGGGCTGCAGGGATTACGGTCCCCATCATACCCGGATTAAAACCGATTTCCACTCAAAAACATATCGAAATGCTTCCACGCACATTCAGCATCGATATCCCGGAAGAACTGATGAAAGAAATCCGGAAATGCAAAGACAATAAAGAAATCTATCAAGTCGGTATCGAATGGTGTGCCATGCAAAGTAAAGAACTATTGTCCCGGGGCGCTCCGGCAATCCATTACTACACCATGGGCAAAGCCGACAATATCCGTAAAATCCTGACTGCCGTATTCTAAACTCATAATAAGTGATAGGAACAATATTATTTGTTCCTATCGACTTCTGCTAAGGCAACACAATCCGGTCTATCACATAAGGATTATACCCCAATTTCAAAATATTTTTTGCCTCCCTTTGCCGGATTGAGTTCGAAATATCAAAATGCAAAGCCTGCAAAATATAATAAATCCGATTCATCAAATCCCGGGAAAAAGGACAACATCCATTGTTGATAAAATAGGTATGAAGAGAATCTCTAAACCAACCGGATGTACTGCCCGAACTCAAAATATTAGCATCTTCAAAGACAATCTTACACAACAATTCCAAAGGAATAATTTCTTTTCCGTTTACCCACATAGGCAAAGTAAGGGCTGCAAACGGATAAAGAGCCGGCTGATACAACCGGGAACCGTAATCGATTTCTATGGGTTTCTTCTCTTCCCAACAAGAAACGACAATATACGTTTTCTCTTTCAGATCTACAACCCGGAAAGACTCTTTATAATAAGGTCCGGCAACCACTCTTACTCCGTAAGGATAATAAAGCATCAATGTCTTCTTATTCATAACTTTTTTCTTTATAGCATACACATACTTGAACATTCTTTTTACCCCAGAACGCACAGAAGTCCTATAAAGCTAGAAGTTATATTTCGTTAAAAATTTGTTTTCACTTTATATAAAACACACAGTTTAAGTTAAATAACACACATATTTGTAAAAATAATTTTAATTATCATATAAAGTGTAAAAATAAAATCCGTACGAATCATTCATAGACAACATTAATAATTATATGAAACTAAATATATTAGAGAAAAAGAAGATTTTTTTTATTATTTACCGATTTACAGAAAACAATATTGATAAAAAACGATATCATTATACATCTGCATAATTATCATAAACTTACAAATAAAACATACTTTATCTTTACATATAATTGTTTTTAACTTCGTTTTTTACTCATTTTTCTGCAACTTTTAAAAAATATTTAAAACAAACTTCATTTTATCACACCTACCGACGGCACCTTTGAAAACATACCATATTTTAAAACCATACAACAATTTTATTTCTGTACTCTTTCTGTGCAGCACACTTTTCCGTCGATAGCATCTCCGGAATCTTACAAATTTACTTTTGTATAAAATTAATCATATTTTAAATCTTTGATTGTAAATTCTAAATTATCTTTAATCTAAAATCCACAATTTCCGAATCCCGGGTTTTCATCCGCCTTCCCATTAAAAATACGATACAAAACATTAGCAATAAGCCCATTACCGGCCCAGTCTTTCATGTAACATTATTGTAACAAAAGCGTAACATCAGCTTCACAATGCCTTTGTAATATTGCAACAGGAAAACAGAGATCAATTAAACGACAATAAAATGAACAAATTCTTAATTATTATTCTGGCTTTAGCCTTAACGGCATGCGGTAATTCGAAAAAATCGGGGAAAAATACGGCTTCAGACATCACCCTTACGGGAGCCGGCGCCACATTCCCTTTGCCTTACTACAATCTGGCCTTCAAAACGTATAAAGATTCGACCGGAGTTAGCGTAACCTACGGAGGAATCGGCAGTGGCGGAGGAATCAGAAGCTTAAAAGACAAAATTGTCGACTTTGCCGGAAGCGATGCTTTTCTATCTGCAAAAGAAATGGAAGAAATGCCGGCTCCCACCATTCATATCCCGACTTGCATGGGAGCTGTCGTACTGGCCTATAATCTCCCTGAAGTAAAAGACCTGCGGTTGAACGGAAAAATTATCGCCGATATATACCTGGGAAAAATCAACCGTTGGAACGATTCTCAAATACAGGCGGTCAATCCCGGCATTACACTTCCGGATAAAGCCATCAATGCCGTATATCGGTCGGACGGCAGTGGAACCACCTATGTTTTCAGCGATTATCTGTCAAAAGTGAGTCAGGATTGGAATACCCAGGTCGGTACCGGAAAAGCGTTAAAATGGCCGGCAGGTATTGCAGCTAAAGGTAATCCCGGAGTTGCAGGAACCATCAGCCAAACAGAAGGTGCCATCGGTTACATCGGCTCCGAATATGCATTTGCCTTAAAAATACCCGTTGCCCTCTTACAGAACAAAGCAGGTAATTTCATTACTCCAAGCACTGAAAGCATATCCGCAGCAGCTCAGACAGAACTACCGGCAGACACGCGTACGATGATAACCGATTCTCCGGCGGCCGATGCTTATCCGATCAGTTGCTTTACCTGGATCCTCATCTATAAAGAGCAAAACTATAACAACCGCAAAAAAGAACAAGCTGAAGCTACGGTAAAACTGTTGAACTGGATGCTGGGAGACGAAGCACAAAACCTGACCACAAAAGTACACTACTCTCCGCTACCGGTCAGTGCCAAAGATAATGCAAAACTTTTGCTGCAATCGGTAACTTATAATGGAATTCCCCTTTCTGAATAATATTTCATACTCAACATCATTGTAAATGCGGGATTATATTTTTAAACGGCTCCTATTTGTCTGCGCCCTGATTATCATACTGATATGCGGAGGAATGTTCTACTCCTTAATCAGCGGAGCGACTCCGGCCTTCGAGCATTTCGGATTCTTCCGGTTCATCGGTTCCACCGAATGGGACCCGCATCCGGATGCAGAACAATACGGAGCCTTATCTTTCATCACCGGTACGGTACTTACTTCGTTTCTGGCATTGCTGTTTTGTATCCCTTTCTCCCTGCCGGTAGCTTTATTCACCGGAGAGTATTTCAAAGGTAAAAAAATCGCTTCTGTCATCAGTGCCGTCATAGATCTGTTAGCCGGTATTCCTTCTATCGTCTACGGTTTATGGGGATTTTACACCTTACGTCCGCTGATCACCGACCTCGGTTTATCTTCACAAGGCTTCGGAATACTCACGGCCTCCCTCGTTCTGGCCATCATGATTATTCCCTACGCAGCCTCACTGAGTTCCGAATTTATCTCCATGGTGCCCAAAGAACTGAAAGAAGGTGCTTACAGTCTGGGAGCGACCCGCCTGGATGTCATCCGTAACGTCATTTTTCCGGTTTCCGGATCGGGTATCTTTGCCAGCTATATACTGGCATTGGGAAGAGCCTTGGGAGAAACAATGGCAGTCACCATGCTGATCGGGAATACAAACAACCTTCCCGACTCACTGACAGCTACCGGTAACACCATGGCCAGTGTCATCGCCAACCAATTCGGAGAAGCGGATGGTCTGAAACTGAGTTCTCTGATTGGAATCGGCTTACTCCTATTCCTGATTACCGCTATAATCAACTTTATCGGTAAAATGATTATGAAAGTATATAGCTGATGATTTCCCCGATGTATTTGGATATGAACAGACAAAACCGACAGATAACCGCTTAAAAAAGAACATATGTCAGCATTAGGTTACCGAACATTTAAAGACCGGCTCTTTTTCTGGAGTGTCTGCTTTTTCGCTTCTCTTACAGCTATTCCCCTATTCTTAATCATTTGGGAAGTTGTCAAAAAGGGATACAAACAAATCAACCTCCGTTTTTTCGTAGAAACGGCTCCGAGTACATTGGACGCCATGCTTGCCCGCAATAGCGGTGAACTGATCCCGGGCGGTATTGCCAACGGCATTACCGGTACATTGATGATGGTAGCCATGGCCTCTGCTATCGCTATCCCGGTTGGTATTTTGGGAGGTGTATACCTGGCCGAAAAGCCGAAAGCCGTCTTTACTTCCGTTATCCGTTTTCTGACAGACCTGGTACAAGGAAGTCCGTCGATAGTGATCGGTATCATTGCTTACAGTTGGGTTGTAAAACCCTTGGGCAGTTATTCCGCCATTGCCGGAAGTACAGCATTGGCCATTATGATGCTCCCCCTGATCATCCGCTCCACGGAAGAGACATTGAAAATGCTGCCCGGAAGCTTAAAGGAAGCCGGACTGGCACTAGGTTGTTCGTACACCAGTGTTGTAATAAAAGTATTGATTCCTTCGGCATTCGGAGGCTTGTTTACCGGTATACTACTGGCCATCTCCCGGGTTATGGGAGAAACAGCTCCTCTGATGCTGACGGCCTTGGGCAGTTCCGCCATCAACTGGGATGTACTCCAACCGACAAGTGCAGTACCGCTGCTGATCTGGGAGTTTTACAACGATCCCAACCTGATTGATATGATCTGGAGCTCATCATTATTCTTACTTTTATTGATACTGGTACTGAATATCATTGCCAAACAGGTAGCTAAAAAATGGAAAACGGCTTAATAATTAAAATGAAAATCATCTATGATTCCTATTGAAGATCCTATATTACAACTGAAACACGTCTCCATATCTTACACTCCCGGTAAAAATGCCGTGAATGACGTAAATGCCGACATAAAAAAGAAGCGGATTACGGCTATCATGGGCCCTTCCGGATGCGGTAAGAGCACCCTTCTCCGGGCCATCAACCGGATGCACGAACTATACCCGGATATCCGGATATCGGGAGAAATTCTGATGGACAACCGGAACATTTTAAAAATGAACCCCATGGAAGTAAGACGGATTGCCGGCATGGTATTCCAACGTCCCAACCCGTTTCCGACCATGAGCATTTACGATAATGTACTCGCCGGTTATAAACTGAACGGAATCCGTCTTTCCAAACGTGAAAAAGACGAACTGGTAGAAAACTGCCTGACAAACGTCGGACTTTGGAACGAAGTAAAAGATTCCCTGCTCAAAAAAGGCACTTTCCTCTCCGGCGGACAGCAACAACGGCTTTGCATCGCAAGGGCTCTGGCTCTGAAACCAGAAGTCTTACTGATGGACGAACCGACCTCAGCTCTGGACCCGATTGCCACCAATCGCATAGAAGAACTATTATTGCAATTAAAAGAAGAGGTTACCATCATCATTGTAACCCACAATATGTCCCAGGCAGCACGGATTTCCGACTATTCCATGTTTATGTACCTCGGAGAACTGATCGAATATGACAAAACCAAAAACATGTTCACCAACCCGAAAGACAAAAGGACAGAAGAATACCTCAACGGACAATTCGGCTAATCCCCGGACAACAGACATTTTAGCTATGAACATAAGAGAAAAATTTTTTGAAAGAATCAACCAGGACTTTGAAGTCTTGTCGAAAATAGTCATCCAGCAAATCAATCAAACGGCCAGATTATTGGATGATAACTCCGATCCGGAGTTATATACCGAAATAGACAACACAGAACGCATCATCGACAGCCTGGATGTCAAACTGCGCAACGAAGTGATAAACGTCATCGTCCTCTATAGTCCGCGAGCGACAGACCTGCGCAAAATCATGTCCTACTACGATATGACGGCTTACCTCGAACGTATCGGCGACCTGCTGATGAACATAAGGAGATTCATGCAGCAAATCGATTTGAAAGGAGCTGTCTTCCCTCATTTTCACGCAGATTTATCAAAATTACTGTCATCAGCCGAAAACATGACACAAAATGCTATATTTGCTTTTACATGCCAGGATAATAAATTGGCTAAAGATACGATTGATTTGGACGATATGGTCGACACCTTACACCACGACATCATCCGGCGGCTGCGCGGCTACGGCAATCAGACACTGAAAGAGCAGCATCTGACCGATATTCTTTGCCTCAGCGGAATCTCCTACAACATTGAACGTATCGGAGACAATGCGACAAATATTGCAGAAGCTGCCATATACCTGATGGAAGGAAAAAATATCAAACACCGGGAAAATGAAGGAAAAGACATTCTGATGGCCGGAAGCGAAGGGGAAATGAGAGACCAATAACTTCAATCTTTTAACTTTGGATTATACAGTATTATGGAACGTAAAAAAATTTTAGTCGTCGACGATGAAGAGGATTTATGCGAAATCCTGCAGTTCAATCTCGAAAGCGAAGGCTTTGCCGTAGATATCGCCAATTCTGCCGAAGAAGCACTTAAAATCATTTCTGCCGACTATCAGCTTGTCCTGTTGGATGTCATGATGGAAGGCATGTCCGGATTCAAAATGGCAGAAAAAGTACGTAAAGAATTGCATCTGAATGTACCGATAATCTTCCTGACAGCCAAAGATACGGAAAACGATATGCTCACCGGCTTCAGCCTGGGAGCGGACGACTATATTCCCAAACCGTTTTCCATCAAAGAAGTCAGCGCCAGAGTGAAAGCCGTCTTAAAAAGAAGCGGAAACGCCGATATACCGGAAATAAAACGTATTGTGGAAGCGGGCGACCTATTGATCGACCTGACAACCAAAAATGTAACGTTAAACGGAAAATCCATACTGTTGACGAAAAAAGAATTCGAAATACTCAGTACAATGGCACAATCTCCGGGACGCATATTCTCCAGAGAGGATTTTCTGAGCAAAGTCTGGAATGATGACGGTTATGTACTGGAAAGAACCGTCGATGTACACATCACCCGATTGCGTAAAAAACTCGGCGATTTCGGAAAACACATCATCAATCGTTCCGGCTACGGCTATTGCTTTGAACTTTAAAATTAACAACATCGTATCACCCGGTGAGTCCTGCAAGGACCGGCCGGAATAAACCATAAACCGTATTCTCCATGCGTTTATCTTATAAAAAGAAACTGTTCCTCTATTTCTTCCTGGTATTCACCGTATTTACAGCGGTTATCGTTCTCGTTCAAAGAAACCGGGAAAAAATATACAAAACGGAAAACCTGCGTACCAACTTGAATGCTTACGCAGAAGTCATCGCCAATTATATCCAAAAGAAAAATCTGCATTCTGTAACAGAGATGGATTCTGTTAATCAGATACTCTCCCTGCTCCCTCCTGATTTACGAGTCACCATTGTCGATCAGAAAGGAGAAGTACTATTCGATAACACCGTTATCGATGACCGGGAATTGGAAAATCACCTGAGCCGGCCCGAAATATCTTCGGCACTCATCCACGGCAACGGCTCAACCATCCGTTTCTCGGCCACCAACGACATGGACTACTACTACTACGCACGCTTCACCGCACCCTACTTTACCCGCGTAGCCCTTCCTTATAACATCACTCTCAAAGATTTCCTGGAAGGCGACAACATCTTCATGTACTTTATCGTATTGCTTTTCTTCATTGCCCTGATATCCCTATTGTATCTGGCCGACCGTTTCGGGAGGGCAATTACAGGACTTAACGAATTTATCACGTCTGCTGAAAACGACCAGCCCGATTACGATAAAATCAGCTTCCCGGATACAGAATTAGGAGAAATCGGAAATAAAATCATTGCAAACTATAAATTGTTGCAGGAAAGCAAAAATCAGCTCAATCAGGAAAAAGAAAAATTACTCCGCCATTTTCATTACTCGGAAGAAGGAATTTGTATTTTCACCGCCGACCAGAAAAAAATTTATGCCAACACCCACTTTATCCAATACGTCAATACCATATTGGACGAACCGACATTCGACGTTGATATGATCCTCGAAGAACCGGATTTCAAAGACCTGCGGATATTCCTGAAAAAACATACCCCTGTCAATCCGCAAGCCAACACCCTTCCCATCTATCAAAGCAAAATATCGAAAAACGGTAAACACTTCGCCGTCAAATTACTGATATTCACAGACAATTGTTTCGAAATCACCCTGAACAATATTTCCTCCTCAGAAAAAAACCGGCTGTTGAAACAGGAAATGACCAATAACATTGCCCACGAATTAAAAACACCGGTAAGCAGCATACGGGGATACATCGAAACACTACTGGAACAGCAAAATATCGATCCGGCCAAGCAAAAATTTTTCCTGGAACGTACCTATACCCAGGTCATTCGTCTCTCCGAACTGATACGGGACGTTGCTCTGATTACCAAAACCGAAGAAGCGGCGGATCTCTTTGAAAAAGAAGACGTAAACATCAGGGACACGATCAACGAAGTCACCAACGACCTGCAAAATCAAATTCAGAACAACCGCATCACAGTACAGAATCACGTTGAAGAAGCAGTCGAAATTGAAGGAAATCATACCTTGTTATATTCCATTTTCCAAAACCTGATCGATAATGCAATCAACTACGCCGGAGAAGGCATCACCATCAGTATCGACAAATATGCAGAAGACAATGAATTCTACTATTTCTCCCTGTACGACACAGGACGTGGGGTAGACGAAGCTCATCTCGAACGGATATTCGATCGCTTCTATCGTATAAACGAAGGCCGGAGCCGGAAAAACGGAGGTTCGGGATTAGGCCTGTCCATCGTAAAAAATGCCGTATTATTCCATAAAGGACAAATTTCCGCCAAAAACCGGAAAAGCGGCGGACTGGAATTTGTATTCTCCTTACGCAAAAGATTATTTTAAATAAATCTAAACCAAAGGTAAAACAGCAGAAAAGCGACTCCCCTTTCCGGCCTGAGAAACAACTTCAATACGGCCGGAAAGTCTCTCCATAATCACTTTACTGATAGCAAGCCCCAAGCCCGTACCTTGGGCAAATTCATCTGTCTTATAAAAACGATCGAAAATCAGCATCAGATGTCCCTCATCTATTCCCCGTCCGGAATCTTCTACATACACAACCACTTCCTGTTCCTCCCGCCGGATCTCGCAGCCCAAAGTTATATAGCCTTCTGACGTAAATTTATTCGCATTACTTAAAAAATTGGAAATCACCTGGTTAAAACGAAGCTTGTCAATATTCACCCGAACCGGCAACTCCTCTTCCATCACCAGATTAAATTGTAAATGAGAATGGAGTACGACCTGATGAGTACGGTATATTTCCTTCAACACCTTCGTAAGATCGTACTCCTCGATATGAAACTCCATATTCCCGGAATCCAGACGGGATATTTCCAACACATCCCCGATCAGCTTAAGTAAGGAATCCGAACTCTGATTAATAATCGAGAGAATTTCCTTTCTTTCATCCTCGCCGACAGCAGAATCTTCACTAAGCAACAAATTGGTAAAACCGACAATCGCATTCAAAGGTGTGCGGATTTCATGACTCATATTCGCCAGAAACGATTGCTTCAACTCCGCTTGTTCGGCCAATTCTTTCGCTTTGATCAATTCCTGCTCACGCTCCACCACCCCCTGGATGCTCTGGATAATACCGGCTATAATTAATTGTCCCGCATTATCCGTCATACTATTGCAACGGATCTCATACCACCGGTATGCCTGACTATCGTCAAAGCACAATCGCAAACGCTGAATAACAATACGCCGCCCGTGAATTTCCCCGAATACCCGATGAATAAAAATCAAATCCTCAGGATGAACGAATTTTAAAAAATCCGTTAAGACATAAACCAGTTGCGATATCCCGGTCAATGCTATAATATTCCGGTCGAAATGCAACTCCTTTCCCCTGATATTCCACAACGAAATATGACCGCCGTGAATCGAAAGTGATAAATGCTCCTGAATTTTTTTCAAAGCTTTCATATCCATTCGCTCCATCCGCGACTTATAACGCACCTGAACTAAACTGACGACCAAAACGATAAACACAACCACAAACAACCCAAAACCGATATACAAATCCTTGCGATAACGGACATAAAACGGATAATTGATAACTTTTGTCCCCAACGGAATATATTTCGCATCAAATACATCGAAAACAGAGAAATAAGTCCAATCAATAACATACTCCTTTTTCAAGGGTTGTATTTTAGGCTCTTCTATATTTTTTCCCAACAATAACGGCAATGCCAACTGCGCAGCGGCAGCGGCCGAATTCTCGTCTGTCGCCATATATCCCCCGATAATCTTCAGTTGTTCGTTAAAGCCCTCCCGAATACAACTGAAAGCCGGGATATTCAAAATATAAGGCACCAAAACAATATCCGAACGATCCATTAAAAACGTCTGATAATACTGGGTATCTTTCAATTGACTCATAGCGGTTATCATGGAAAATCCCTGCATATAACGAAACGGAAAAAGATCGATGGTAGGAGCAATCTTCTCTCTTAGTTTGAAATTCGGATATTCCGGAATCGAATCCCATTCCAGCAGCTTTTTTATCTTCTCATAAATCACTTCATTACCGATTCCCCATTCCCTGCCCCAAAAATGAATACTGTTTCTGTCTACCTGTTCTTTCAGAACCTTGTACGACTGACGCCCCAGATAGGTCAGTTCCAGATTGTAAATGATATTGATATTGTCCCGGTTATACAACCTCCGAATGAAATCTATATTTTTTTGAAAATCAGGCACATCACTAAGCATATAAACCCGGTCGTCCTTATAATTTTCAAGTACCGGCCCGTTGGGATAATGCACATTACAAAGAATCACCGGAAGCTCTTTCAGGATAGGATGCTCCGTCATCAGTAAAGCATACGAAGACTGATCGCCCACTGCCAGTAATAAATCAGGCATATCATCCGCCAATGTATTCAGAAAGCTCCTTGTCTTCTCAATTTCCTGCTGCTCATTCAATGGCCCGCAATCCAGATAAAACACCTGTGTTTCTACCTCCACACCGTCCTGACTCAATTGTTTCTCCAGCAATTCCTGAAATTTTCCGTACACACCGGTATCCTCCGTAAAAGAATGCAACAAAACAATCCGCCTCTTTACCTCCTCTTTATTTTGAATTCCCCAATACCATATCCCCCCAAATAAAAGACAGAAAAGAACCGCACAAAAAAAATAACTGTATCTCCTTCTTACCGAAATCATCTATTGTATCAGCGAATTAAAATAATATGGCACAGTAACCGTCACCCCGGACGGCAATTTCCCTACTCCTGCCGGATGATGAAATCATATCAACTACCGGTAATAGCGATTGCGAATATAAAAATTATTCCCCGAATCTAAGCTTTTCTAAAACAGGAAAATAACGGAATTAACTCAATACCCGTAAAACAACAGATCATATCGGACCGGATCCGTTTTTTCGGATGGTATCGTTTAAAACGACAAAGTCCGGATGGTTTACCGGCACACCGGAAACAAAAAGCAGGAAAATGAATCGGAAAGGAACTGACAAAAGTAAAACGAATCGTACCGAACTGAGATACAAAATAAATCAGGGGAATAGTACTGCAAATGCCTACGTACATTTGCAGCACTATTTTCCCCTTCCTATCGGTAATTATTTATTTTTAACGTATTTTTCCAACCACCGGTAAGTTTCCCACGCTTGATGCAATATGGATTCTTTGGCTACATAACCGTGACTTTCATAAGGCAGCAACACCAAACGCACCGTACCGCCGTTCCCCCGGAGAGCCGTATACAAACGCTCGCTTTGCATCGTGAAAGTACCCGTATTATTGTCGGCTTGTCCGTGAATCAGTAAAATCGGAGTCTTCAATTTATCCGCTTTTACAAAAGGCGACATTTTCAGATAAACCTCCGGAGCTTCCCAAAAAGTACGCATTTCATTTTGGAAACCAAAAGGAGTCAGTGTCCGGTTATAGGCTCCGCTGCGGGCTATGCCGGCCGCAAACAGATCACAATTGGCCAATAGATTGGCTGTCATAAAAGCACCGTAGGAATGACCGCCCACAGCCATTCGTTTCGGATCACCTACTCCCATCTCCACCAGCTTATCGACAGCCGCTTTGGCATTGGCAACCAGTTGTTCGACATAAGTATCGTTAGGCTCTTTTTCACCTTCTCCGATAATGGGGAACGAAGCGTTGTTCAATACGGCATAACCTTCCGCCACCCAAAGGATCGGGGACGTCCGGGTATAACGGATAAATTGATTCGGGGCATCCCTTCGCTGGCCGGCATTGGCACTGCTTTTATACTCCGAAGGATAAGCCCAGATCAAAACCGGCAAAGGTCCGTTCTCCTTCTTATACCCGGCAGGTAAAAACAACGTTCCGCTCAACTTCACGCCATCGTTCCGGGTATACTCGACCACCTGTTTGGTTACCCCCTTCATTCCCGGATAAGGGTCGGGAAAATCAGTCAAAGCCACCTGTTTTTTCTTTTTGAAATTCACCAGATAATAATTCGGTGCTTCTGTATTGGATTCCCTGGAAGTAATGATTTCCCCTTTGAGCAAATCCGGATAAGCCACCGGATACTCGTACCAGGGATCCTCCGATTGCCACAAACGGGTGGTTCGGTTCGTCCCCAACCGACGGGCATCAATAAACGGATAAGCACCCCGGGGCGAGTATCCGCGCCCGCTGAAATACACCGTCTTATATTTATCACCGCTAAACACCACATATTGTCCGAAAGCATTTTTAGTCGTAACCAACCTACCGCAATCCGCATATAAATCCTCTGCACTCTGATCATAAACGACCTGCATTTTTCCCGGTTCGGAAGGATCGAACAGACAACATTTTTTCTGACGGGTATCGTAATCATACGTCATCAAAAAAGCATGCCGGGCGTCCCCCCAAAGAATATCGTCATATCGTTTCTCCGTTTTTACCAGCTCCCGGGCCTGACCTTCAAAAGGAGCTTCCAGAAACATCACCCGGTCCCGGAATTCCGCCTTAACCTTACCGTTTCCGCCATCCAAAGGCTCTACCCAATACAGGGTTGCCGGTTGATCGGCCCGCCAATCGTATCCGCGAGGCTCGGGAGAAGCCGAATTATTACTGATATACTCATATTCTACCAAAGGTTTCTGATAAACCTGCTTCACCGACTTCCCTTCCGGATCCCGGATCTCAATTGTAGACGGGAAAAAAGTATACGGGACAACATACGAATAAGGACGGTTCAGATACCGTACCAAAAGATATTTTCCATCCGGAGAATAAGTTGCCGGCAGATACACCGCTGCTTTTCCGTTCGGCATAAACTCTCCGTTATCGGCAGATACGATACCCAGCTCCGAGGTAGCGTAATAATCGAACACCGATTCACTGTACGCATCAGTCAGTAAATCCTGATATGTCGGCGCCTGATTGCTCTTTCCTTCGCTCGTCTGAATGACGGGAACGATATTCTGCATCTTATCCGCAGGCATTGTTCCCCGGTTCGCAGGAATCAAAGCTACCACAAGGTGCTTACTGTCGGGTGACCAACTATACATCCCCGGCCCGAAAAAGAAATTCAGCTTTCGCCCGGTCAGCAACCGGGCCCTCAAGTCGGCAACATCCACCACCCATAAATAAATACCGTCCGGTCGCTCTTCACAAACAGCGACACGGCTGCCATCCGGCGACCACTTATAACTAATCAGGTTGACATCCGCCGGAAAACCGGTAATCACGCCCTCCTTCACTTTCTTTCCCGGTAAAGATTTGATTTCCAATTCTTTTATTTTTGTCCTCATCTTCGGACAATTCGTTGCAGCCAACACACGCCAGCCGGCCAGTTTCAACTCGGCTTGAGCCTGCTCCCGGATCGCAGGAATATCCGTTTGCCGGATAATCAGATAACAATCCATACGCGGACTGAGAGAGAAAGCCGGAGTAGCCGGAGCAAGAACCAAATCTTCCACGGCTTTCGGCGGATGCTGATAACCGCTCTGTCCCAGCGTCGGAAGAGCCGGCAAAGCAAATAACAGACCTAAAAAAACAGAAAAAAATGTATTTCGCATAATCGTATCAATTATATGGTTCAATATTAAAATCTCATTCAGAAAGCCGGATGTGAGGATCACATGCCAATTTACACAAAACCGTATACAATAGCTTGGAAACATCCTCCATAATTTCAGGCGTCAGCGTTTCAGGCACATCCTGGGGTACATGATAATACGTTCTTCCCACCTTATTCCGGGTACCCAGCGAAAAAGCCGGTACACCGTTAAAATTGAAAATCTCACCGTCCGTATACATCCTGCCCGAAGCTTTGCTGTAATCCGAAGTATGTAAAATCCGGCGGAGATACTGTTCATTTGCTTCCGTAAAATATTTTTTCAATTCAGGAAAAGTATTCACCCCTCCTACCCGCAACTCCGTTCCATTCCCCACCATATCCAGATTGAACATACATAATGTTTTCTCCAAAGGGAAAAGCGGATGTTTGACATAGAACTTAGACCCCAGCATTCCCGGCTCCTCTGCCCCGAACAGAATAAACACCACCGGACGCAAAGGTTTAACCCCGCTCTGTGCAAAAGCCTTAGCCGTCTCCATCACAATAGCACTACCCGAAGCATTGTCCAAAGCCCCGGGGAAGAGAATACCCGGACACCCCAGATGATCCAGGTGAGCACCTATGATAATCGGTGCATCCTTCAACCGCTTGTCTGTCCCCGGAATATAACCGATCACATTCTGAGTCTGGCTCGGCGCATGAAAAGACCGGAACATCATCTCCACTTCTTTCCCCGTCAATACCATGGAATGAGGACGCTTATCGCCTCTGATCTTATCCTTCAGAGTCCGCGCTGTCCAGGATGTTCCGGTCAATAAATCGTTCACCACCTTATCGCTGACATGGCAATAAATAAAACCGTCGTTATAGAGAATTCCGGGATGGGAAAATTTTCCGGTAAACAAAGCCCCTGCGGCACCATGACTGACCGCATTTTTAATCTTATAAACAGAGCCCGAATAAAATTCATCCCAACGGGCATACGCCTGATTCTCACGCTCACAAGGCACTCCCGGTTCGATGACCACAATCTTTCCCCGCACATCAATCCCGGCATAATCGTCATACCCCAAATCCGGTGCCGTAATACCGAAGCCCACATAAACGGGTTCACCTTTCAATACGCCGGAAGCCGTATGTGTACCCGGATAATAATCGTCCGGCATCCGGTAAGTTACATCCATATCCTCTCCTTTCACCTTCAGCACTCCGGCATCCTTGACATCGGTATATTGTACGGGAAAATTCTGAAAATAAAACCCGTTATCCCCTCCCGGTGTCAGTCCCCAGGCGGAGAAATAATTCGCAGCCCAATGAGCACAACGGGTATATTCCGGTGATCCGGCCAAGCGTCCCTTATGTTCCGGTTTACACATTTCATAAACGAACTCCATGATTTCATTGCTGGAAACAGAGTGAAACGCTTTATCGAAAGCCGTATATTCACGCTGGGCCTGGGACATAAACATACCGATACACAAACCCAGACAAAGTATATATTTTTTTATCATATCTTTCTTTTTTAGGAAAGAACTGCCCCGAAAGACAGCTCCTTCGATCATCTGTAAACTAACCCTATTGCAATATAATGTATCAATAACCGGGATTTTGTTGCGACTCCCGGTCTTTTAACGGCAACAACTCCAATTCCCGTTCATTGATCGGATAAATGGTCTGGAAAAAATCAAAAGGAATCACTCCACTCTCCAGATTATCCGTATGTCCTTTTTCATCCTTTTCCTGTGGAGTACGCCAGCGGATCACCGGTTTACGGTTTCTCCATAAATCCCAGGCCCTGCTGCCCTCGCCGTACAACTCGACAGCACGTTCGTAAAGGACATCCTCCAACGTCACCCTTGTATTGTACTTATCCGGATCGGTCGTCGTCCTCTCCCTGCGCAAATCTCCCAAATAATCCCTTGCCTTTTTCATATCATTTACCTTCAACGCGGCTTCGGCTGCTATCAGATACACCTCGCTCAACCGCAACACCTTCGGGTTATTGATTTTGATATTTCCTTCCCGGCCCGGATATTTACCGGAGATATAATAACACTTATCCTTACTTGAATACCGGAGTAACTTAAAACGTACATCTTCAGGATCGGCTTCTGCCAAATCCAGAAAATCCCGGGTAGGCACCACCGTCTTATAGCCCGCCTCCGAACAAATCCACCCCAACGAAGTATAACCGGCATTGTCCTCCAGGGAAGTAGGCAACTCCAACAAAGACTCCGAGCCGTATTCCTTACCCCAGGAAGCGACATATTCGTCACGCGAATAAAGTTCACAACCGCTGTTTTTAATGACATCTTCGGCTGCCGCAAGAGCCAGTGCGTCCTTTTCCATATACAGGTACACCTTAGCCTGCAAAGCGCGCCCTCCCCAATAATCGAAATAACCGTTTCGCTTCTTTACTGACAACAAAGGCACGGCTTCCTCCAACTCCGTACAGATAAAACCATACACGTCGGACACCTTACTCCTGTAAAACACCTCCCTTACATCCTTGTAAGCTTTCCCGGCAACACGAATACCCAACGCATCGGATTTGATTGTGCCTTTACCGAGATTACCGTACATCGGACCGTACATACGAACCAGATCAAAATGCAGCAAAGCCCGCAACGTCCTCAATTCGGCAATCAACGCTTTCTTTTCAGGCGTATTCTCCAGTTTATCCGCCTTCTCGATAATCAGATTGATATCCTGTACCCCCAGATATATCAACCGGTAAAAACCGGTGCCGGCAGATACTTTAGTTAAACCGTAAGCATAAAAATACTTCAAATGCTGGCTTCCCCAGGACGGTTCCATCATATGATCCCCCATCAGATCGGCCACAAATGTATATTCTCCCGCATAATAGGAAGAACTGGTCAACACCTCATAAACACCTTCCGTAGCAATCCTGAGATCGGAAACAGAATTGATCAGATTAGCGTCTCCGGCAGAATTCGAGGGTGAAATATCTAAAAAATCATTGCCGCAGGAACAACACAGCAAGCTGAACAACACGGCTATATATAATTTCATTTTCATAATTCGTCGATTTTAAAATTGAACCTGAATACCGAAACGGTAAGACTTAATCGCCGGATAACTGGAGCCTGAATTCGTATTACCCGTATAACTCACTTCCGGATTGATGTAATTATATTTATAGAAAGTCAGTACATCTGTGGCATTAAAATAAACCTTGGTATTGGCAATCCCCCATCTCTCCATCCACCTTTTCGGCAAATTATAAGAAAGAGAAATATTCTTTACCCGCAAATGGTCGGTAGAATGAATATAGCGGCTGGAATATTCCTGGGACTGGTAAGGATTATTGTAAATAATCAAAGGCTTTGAAGCCTTGTCGCCGGGCTTTCTCCATACCCCTTCAGCGGCATTCTTGGACGGATTGTAAGTACCGATATAACGACCGTCGGCACTCAAACGGTCCAGATTGTGAAACATATTTCCTCCCAAAGTAAACGTCAGCAAAAACGACAATTCGATTCCCTGGTAAGAAAAACGGTTGGTCATACCCCCGTAAAAATCCGGATATGCCTTACAAAGCACCACCCGGTTCGATTCTGCCACCTTACTGGTGGTACTTCCATCCTTCACCGGAGTCTTACCGTCAGGGCCGTAAACATTCTTATACCACAAAGGACGTCCGGTTTGTCCGTCAACACCGGCCCATTCCCGCATATAGAATGAATAAAGCTTTTCTCCCTCCCGGAAAATACGCTGGGAACTGATCACATCGTCTTTCAGAGACTCCACTTTGGCCGTCATCCAGGAAATATTGAAATCGGTGCTCCAGTTAAAACCCTCCCCGACAACATTCTGGCTGCTTAAAGTCAGTTCCATGCCGGAATTTCTCAACCGGCCTTCGTTAACCAATATACTGGAAAAACCCGTATTGACAGAAACCGAAGCATTGTTCAGCAAATTATCCGTCATCTTGTTATAATACTCTATACCGCCGGACAAACGGGAACCGAACAAGCGAAAATCGATCCCGGCATTCCAGGTATAGGAATGTTCCCAGGTCAGCTTCGGATTTCCTACCGTTTTCAGGAAAAAAACAGGATTCCCGTTGTATTTGTTCTCCAGAGAAAATAAAGACTGGGATCCGAAATAAGTGGAAGGTAAATTTCCGGTCGTTCCGAAAGAAACCTTCAACCGCAGATTATCTATCCACGTCACCGGCTTCATAAACTTTTCCTGCGACATCGTCCAGGCTACCGAGGCTGCAAAGAAATTTCCCCAACGCTCTTTCAGCGCCAAACGGGAAGATCCGTCCCGACGCACACTACCGGAAAGATAATATTTATTCTTGTAATTGTAATCGGCTTTCAGCAACCAGGAAACCAACCGGTCGTCACTGTATGCCCCGCCGACCTCTGCAGCGTTGGCCGCATTGTCCAATTGCAGAAACTTATCGGAAATAAAACCCGTTCCATAGGCGCCGAAATATTTATTTTTATACTTCTTGGCCTCATATCCTCCCAATACTGTCAGATTATGCTGCCCGAAAGATTTGGTAAAATTCAGGGTATTGGACGTCGTCAAATCGTATACCTTCGTCAGATACTCACCCAGATTTCCTTTTTCGTTCCGGCCGTCATGACTGTCGATCCCCGAAAAGGAAGACTCCGTCAGATGCAGATAGTCGATGCCGTTCACCGTACGGAAAGTCAGCCAGTCGGTAAAGTCAATCGTCAGAGAAACCGTCGTCATACTCCGGAAGTTCGAGGATTCCCTCACCTGCTCCCGTACATTCTTCTTATAATTCGGAATTTTGGTAACGAAACCGGGATACCGGTAATATTCCCCGTTCGGCATATAAACCGGTGCCGTCGGATTGGTATTCTTCACTCCCCAGATCGGATTCGAATAATAACCTCCGGAAGCCGTACCCGACTGATCCGTTTGGGCTAAAGTCTGGTTGATGGCATACTTGATTTGTTTATTTACCCGGCTTTCCACATTGATTTTCCCGGTCACCCGCTGAAACTTGCTGGTAGGCAGCAAACCGACTTGTTTCATATACCCAAAAGAAGAGAAAAATTTCAGCTTATCGTTTCCTCCCCGGGCCGAAAAATTGAAACGGTCCTCCTTTCCGGTACTGAATAAAGCTTTTGCCCAATCGGTATTGCGAGCGTGGGACAAATATTTTTTAGGGTCTGCCTGCTTATAATCAAAAGACCCGTCCAACGGATCGTCCGGATGAATCACCTTGGCCCGGCTATTCAGGTTACTGTAAGCATAGGCCATCGCATCCTCCACAATCCCGGCATTTCCGGCATCGTAAGCGGCTTGCCCCGGCAAAGCGTTCCGGTCATAGAGATAACGGTTTTTCAAGCCTTCCAAAGCATATTCCGTATACTCCTTCCCGGTCATATACAAACCGAACAACTCATGCGGCATAGCCGTTGTCGTCCAACCGTGCTCATAATCGGCATTAAAAACGGTTTTACCCGCACGTCCCTGCTTAGTGGTAATAATAATGACCCCGTTTGCAGCCCGGGAGCCGTAAAGGGAAGTAGCGGCAGCGTCCTTCAAAACGGTCATCGATTCGATATCATTCGGATTCAGAGCCGTCATCACATTGGAAGAAGACATCACCTGCGACATATCCCCGGAAATCACCGGTACCCCGTCGATCACATACAACGGCTCTATATTACCGTTGATCGATCCGATACCGCGAATCTGCACCGTAGCCTTGGCGCCCGGTTGCCCGTCGGTCTGGGTAATACGCACCCCCGCCACATACCCCTGCAAAGCCTTCTCTGCCGAAACAGGTGCCGATTCCCTCATAATCTGATCTCCTTTCACCACAGCGGCAGACCCCGTAAACGACTCCTTCTTTACCGTCCCATAAGCCACCACCATAACCTCCTCCATCGTCTCCACCATTTCTTCCATAACGATATGCAATTCGGTCCGGTCGCCCAACACGATCTTTTGGGGCACCATTCCCACATAACTGACACTCAGCTCGGTTTCCGGTTTATCGGGTACCTGAAAGGAAAATTTTCCGTTTATATCCGTAGTCCCTCCGTAAGTCGTTCCCTTCACCATAATAGTAACCCCGGGAAGCAACTCCTTCCTTTTATCCATCACCGTTCCCTGAATCGTCCGCATTTTTTGCTGTGCAGCAGCAAATTTCACCCGGTTGTCGGGCATCTTTTTCCGGATCACGATAGCATCGTTCGTCACACTGTATTCCAGATTTGTATTTTTCAGCACCTCCTTCATCACCACCTCCATATTCTCATTTTCCACCGATACATTCAATCCCTTAAAAGGCGCCACATCCTGATTGCTGTACAAAAATACGAACTTGGTTTGCTTTCGTAAGTTCCATAAAATTTCTTCCAAAGAAGCGTTCTCCATCTTTACCGTCAGCTTCTGTGCCTCCAACTCGATAAAAGATTGCATTGCAAGGCAAAACAAGATCAAAAAAGAAAATTTCATGGTCAACCACAATTTTTTTATTTTCCCGGACGGAGGGAAAACGTTTTCACTTACTTTTTTCATAACTTTGTAATGTTTATTAAGATTAAACAACCAGTAAGGGCGAGACCGGTGCTGCAACATCGGCTCGTCCTGTTTTTATTTAGCACGTACCACATATTTTCCGTCCCGTTGCACGATCTCCACCTTCCTCAACCCCGTAATCATATCCAACACCGCAGTCAAATCCCTGGAACGTTCGATATTCCCTGAAATCCTCATATCTGCGGCAACTTCATCGGCAAAGACAAACTCCACATCATACCATTTGGTCAGATCCTTCATCACATCTTCCAGACGCTGATTCCAAAAAACAAACATCCGGTCCATCCAGGCCACATACAACGAAGGATCGACTTCTTCCACCTTTTGCTGTCTGGATTTCCGGTCCAGGCTATATTGCTGAGCCGGTTTCAACTCCACATTCCGGTCACGCAACCCGTCTGCAACAATCCGCACCGATCCGGTCAGCAAAGTCGTATATACGGTTTCCTCATCAGAATAGGCCTTGACATCGAAACGAGTACCCAACACTTCCACATCGATCCGGTCGGTTTCCACGATAAAAGGACAATCTTTTGCTTTCTTCACATCGAAATAAGCCTCTCCTTCCAGAAATACACGCCGTTCCTTCTCTCCGAAAGCCAACGGGAAACGCAACCGGCTGTCTGCATTCAGCCACACCCGGGTGCTGTCCGGCAAAATAACCTGATACTCCTTTCCCCTCGGTACCTTCAACACATTATACTTCTCGCCCGTACCCCCTTTCGGACAGGCAGTTCCGAAACTCAACACACCGTTCCGATTATAAACCGCCCCGTACTCATCCGGCAAAGACAGTTTATCGTCCTCCTCCAACAAAATCTGTTGTCCGCTGGCTAACTGCAAAACCACCTCCATCGGATCGGACGCGGCGAAATCGTTTCCGGCCACCTCCAAAACCTCAGGCCGGAATGCACCTGTACGCAATAAAACTGTCGCCGTAACGATGCCGAGCATCATAATCGAAGCCACCGCACCCCACCACCGGATCACCCCCAAACGCCTGCCTCGTTTCTCCTCCCGTATCTTTCCGAACACCAAATGATAAGCCCTCTCCTCGTCTATTCCTTGCCGAACCGATTGTTCCTTATAATAACGCTCCAACTGTCTCAATTCACGGCGGTGATTCCCGGCTTCCAGCCACTGCTGCAACCGTTCCATATCGGCAGCCTCCACCTCTTCTCCACACAAATAGGCTGCAATAATTTCCCACATCCTGTCGTTTCTAAAATCCATCTTTACCAATTTTATAATCTTTCCCTTAAACACACATTTCTCCACTTTATACCCAAAAGACACACAAACTTTCCGATCGTATGACAAAAAGTGTAATTATTTTTTAATTTTTTTCTTATCCGGTATCTATCCGATCACAGCATTACCCCAAAACAACAACCACCGGAAAAATACACCCGAAACGGCAACCGCCATTGCCTCGCACACGACCGCATTTACCCGGTCTTTTCCGCAATACAAGCCCCTCTGTAAAGACGGTATCAGGCATAAACTCAAAAACAGGCTTAAGGACATCCGGATATGAAATTTTCGGGGACACAGCTACCGGAATAACTGCATCCGGGAAACGGATACCTTCAAATGACTCACCGGGAAACAGTTTTAACGACACTCCGGACATTACATTCCGCTATCTTCCGGAACAAATTTCCACCCTCCAGTAAAAAAATGCAAAAGCAACATAGAATAAGTTTTTCCGGCCAGCTTTTCCCGCAACGTCTTAAAAGCTCTCCCCATCTGCGTACGGACGGTATTTACGGAAATATTCAAAGCATCGGCAGCCTCCTGGTACTTTTTCCCCTCCACGCAACACATCATAAAAATACGCCGGCATTGCTCCGGCAATTCGGCAATAGCCTTATACACCGCCTCCTTTTCCTCTGTCTCCTCCTCCTTATCTGTCTCCTCCTCTTCCCGGTTCTTCCATACCTCCTCCAGCTTCCTAACGCGGTACCGCTCATCGCGGATATGGTTGAGGCACGCATTCTTCACCGCCCGGAACAGATAACTGTCCAGAGAAGAATGTACATTCTTATATTTTTTTTCGCACCAGAAATTGACAAAAAACTCCTGCACCACATCTTCCGCCTTCCCCAAATCCTTCAACAAACTATAGGCAAAAGCCACCAGATCCGCATAATACATCCTGAACAAACCCTGATAGGCCCGCTCATCCCCGCAACAGACTTTTTCCAATAATTTATCTTTTTCCACCATAATCGATCAGATACACAGGCAAAAATATAAAAAATGCAATATATCGTTTTTATTAACTCCAATATTACACGAAAAAAACACAAATAGCACCCGGGGACGGGGCTAAAGTGCTATATTCACTCATGCAGAATATTGTACCGGCAGATAGGCCGTCAGTATATGATGCGATTGTACGTGATTGTATGTCAAGCCCAGCCACACCGACCGCGGCACCACACCGATAAACAAGTATGTTGCGATGTAACTCTCCCTCCCGTTTTCAGACGTGAGATTCTTGCCGGCTTCCTGCAACCCGACCGTCAATATTGCCAATAGCACCAAGGAAGACCAGTTTTATTCAATTCGATGAATACCTGCTGCGAAAGCTGTACTACAAATAAATATATTGTCACCTGCTCCTGAAACGATTGAACACACAAGCACGCATATTGCCGGCCGAAGGAAAGTTGACTCCCGCATACATCAATTCGGTACTATATTTATCGAAAGCTTTCAGTAACATTCCCGCATAGAATTAACCAGAGATTCGCCGGGGATTCGCTTTATTAACTCCGGTACAACTCCGGCGGGGACCGTTCTTATACCGCAGTTATACCGTCCCTGCACCGTCGTATATGTAGCCATAAGTATACGCACTGCTAAGGCTGTTTCTGACCTACTGATGCAAAAGTACCTTCTGAAAGACGGACTCTTTCAGAATTTATTTATTATGGAAAAATTCACATCATACAGACAGAAGCATTACCGGTATACCCTCCATAAAAAACAATAAATGTCAAAACTTTGTACCTTTATTTATACGAAGATGCCCGAATGATTGCTCTATTTTTCCATATATGGAGTGTTCCTTAGGCAAATTTATATTTCCTGCAATTAACAAAGCACTATTCAAACATTCTTCTGCTTTATCACATAGCCCTAAAGATATGCAGGCATTAGCTATACTACAAAATAACCGCGCAAAATTGTAATTACGGGTATCATCCCGAAAAATGTTATAGTATATTTCATATGCTGCGAAAAAATATCTCAACGATTCAGCATTCTGTCCTTGCTCGTAAAATACTAATCCTATATTTTCATAAGTAGCTCCCACCAGATAAAAGTTAAATCCTTTGGACATTTTCTCATATACCGCAATTACCTTTTTATAGTAATCCAATGCCGATGAATACTCTTTTTTACGGTACAAAATATGCCCGACATTGTTATATGCCTGCGCCACTCTTTCGTGATACAGACCAAAAACATTTTTCCGTATCTCTAATGATTTGAAATGACATATATAAGCATTATCATAGAATTTTTGTCCCATTGCACTATAACAAGTCCCCATATTTGTATAAGTATTAGCTACATCGGGATGTCTTTCGGCATAGTATTCCATCCTTATTTTGAGTGATTTTTTGCAATATTCCAAACCAATCTCAGGCTTTTCATCTTTCATATAAAATTCGCCTAAAGTGCTGTATATTTTTGCCAATTCAGGATGAAACTCATCGTTATATTCATCAATATATATTTTCACTGCTTTATGGGCTGTACGAATCGCTTTTTCTATAAGTCCGACATCTTCGTAGGTTTCACTTAATGCATAATACGACTCCGCCAATTCTTTATTATGCTTTTCATTTGACCTAAGAATTGTAATGACGGATTTTTTTAACACTTTCAAAGAGTTGTCAATCTCGTCATTCAAACCATATGCATCCCCTAAATGCCTGTAACAAATTGCACGTTTAATTTCAGCCTGCTGACCACCAGATTGGTTTATTACCTCCAATTCTTTCAAGTAATACTTGATTCCGATATCAAATAACCCTGCTTTACTGAATAATGTCCCCAATACAAATGACGGATTCACGATTGGCGCATTAAGCGTAAAAGTATCATCATGAAAAACAGGCTTTATCCCGGAAAAGCGCTCTATGAATAACCCTAAATCACCTGCAACTAAAATCGTGTCCTCAAAATCGCGACAGGTGTTCTTAACTTTAATAAGTTCCGGAGTGTCTTCGACATTTTTGAGAAGATCCCATTCAAATACCTCTCCATTCCGCTTGTATTGCCAGTAGATGATTCGGACTTTCTCATCCTCGATTAATGTCCGGCCAAGGTTTTGTATCTTAGGTATGATATCCATTCCATCGGAACAACTATATCCGACAATCAAAACTGAAGAATGATCTTTTTTCTTAAATATCTTTTCGACAAGCAGGTTAATGTTGTCAATATTATGTTTGTTATTGATTTGATCAATAGTAGTGCCTATATTGGAAGGAGAGATCATACTCCCATGTAATTTTATTATCTTTTTGTTTATCTCTAAACAACTCAACCTATCACAACTATTGGGATACGATACAATAATGCTATCAGATAACGGAGATATATCTAACGCTTGTTCCAGACAAGTATCAAAATTTGTTGTTGCAATAAAATGCAATTTATTGACTTTTAACTGGCTTGCCCAAAAGAAATGGTTTTGGGTGGGTAATGCATCAAAATTCCCGGCGAATAAACTCAGGAAATCTTTTTGAGAATCAGCAAACTCTATATTATTTTCAAGAGTACCGACGATAGCCTCAAAGGCGATAGGCAAATCTCCCCTGTTGTCACCTTTGGCAGAAAAGAAACTGTCGATGTCATCTGTATCGCATCCCAAATATTCCAGTAAATTTTTTACTATGGTAAAAGCATCCGGAATTCCTGAAGATATGGAAATTCCCGCACCACATAATAAGCCCATTTTACCTTCTTCGAAATAAGGATACAGCCGTTCTATTAAGTCATTTACATGCAGTTTCATATTTCTGATTCTACTATCGTTTTCCAAAGCAAGATTTTACCGACGCTCAGAGAGGGATGTAAAATACGATACCTATATTCCCTTACAACTTTTTCAAAAATAACGATAATATATGAAATAATAAATTTTATGATACAAAAATAATTACTACACCATTCAAAATGTTCAATATAAAATAAACACACGGAAACAAGGCATTTGTGTATACAAATACCCGATCCCTATGATCACGATACTTTATGCTCCGGCCGCCGGCCATACAACCGGGACGGAAACGCAACACACCCGAGCCATTGTTTGGCCCGGGCATGTCCGGATGATGAAACGGCAAATGCTACTCCGTCACGTAGATCAACGTGGCCGCAGAGGTTGTCCACTCGTCGCTGCCTAAATCGACCCTTCGGTCGCCGACCGAATAGAAACCCTGGTTGAGCCCGTCGAATAGGGCGTAGGTACCAGCCGTATAAACCCGGTCCTCAAACAGAAAGATCGACGTCAGATCGTTGTTCCGGTCACTGAATCCGACGGTTTGTTCCGTTCCGTTTACCCATAGGAGCGGAAGTTGCAGGCTCAAGAACGGATTGTCGGGGTTAGGATAAACCGTTTGGGTACCTACGGCATAGATATTTCCCTCCGGAGTTACACGAAGGTCGGATACGAAAGGTGAATTTCCGCTATGCAAACGCTGATACAGTTCCCCGTTTTTCCAGACAACTGCCCACTGGCTACCGTCAGCATCGGTGATATTCCCTGCTACATAGACATCGTTACCTAGACAAGCGATTGCAAAACCGAATGCATAAGAGCCATCGCATGCACAGACAAAGAGCTCCTCACCATTTTTCCAGACCGGAGTCCGAGCATCACCTGTTTCTGTAAAATAATATCCGGTGACATAGACATCACCCGCATCGCTCACTGCAATGTCATTGGCATACCCCCCCAGGGAGGTGAGGTACGTTACGTCACCGTTTTTCCAAACGATGGGCAGTGAGTATGGCGCCTCATCAAAATTACAATATCCGGCCACATAAATGTCATCACCACGGACAGCCACGCCCATTGCCGACGATGAAGCCCCCGGCCTGCTTGCCAGCGGCCGGTATTCGCCATTTACATAAAGGCAGGCCGTACTCATCCGCAGCGATGCGTCATAGGCATCGGCTGGTACATAGGTGTTACCGTTTACAACCGTCATACCGCCCGAACCTATAAGGCCCGCTTTTTCGGCCTTCCAGAGCAGCTGGCCATTGTGCCACAGTGCCGGAGTTTCGCCGTTACGGCCAGCGATACGACCGGCGACATAGATGTTCGGAGCGACTTCGATGCGGCAACTGCCCGAAGAGTATTGCGTGCCGGCGGTGATGACAACTTCCCCATAGGCCACGGCATGCACTACACCGTTTGGGTCGACTGTGGCAACTGCGTTATTGCTCGACTGCCAGTCAACCTGCCTGTCGGTGGTGCTAGCAGGAGAAAGAGTGACGCTGAGGGGGAGTTCTTCTCCCGGAGTGAGGATTGCGTCACCCGGGGAAATCGTAACGGAGACTGCCGGAACGATCACCGTCGTATCATCGGAACAAGCTAACGGGAGGAGGAAAAGCGATACGAGCATCGCTGAAATCATTCTGTTCATTATTCTGTTCATTGTTCTGTTCATTTTGGAGTATGCTTAAACATGTATTTTTTACCAAACCGACTTATTCCACGATCGCAACCGAGTAGGCCGTAGCCGAAGTTCTCGGGTCGTCTTCAAGCGGAACGAGTGTGCCGTCAACCCACAACACCGCCCGGGTGGCACTTATCCCGGCTGCCTGGCGAGTAATGCCGGCTACATAGACCCGGCCACCGGAGATCCGGATACTCATTGCGTTTGCCTCAAGTCCTCCGCTGTCGAGATCGATCCGCTGCCGGTTTTTCCACATCGCGGCACTGGCCGTACGGCTAGCGTAATCGACAACGTAGCCTGAAGCAAAGAGATCACCTTCCGGAGAAACGCAAATATCAGTAACAACCGCATGCTCTTCATAACGCTCCGGTATGCCGTTTTTCCAGACTACGGCATACGTAGTGAACGTTTCAGGGTCCACGTCGCTTCCCGATACATAAACATCCTCCCCGTGAACCGCAATGCCCGTGGCCGCGGAAATACCGCTGTCGGAAAGTTTCTGCGCCCTACCGTTTTTCCAGAGAGTGGCGTCATTATTCCAGTCATGCGTAACGAATCCTGCAACATAGATATCCGCTCCCGCAACGACCATATCATTGGCATAACCATAATCGGCCAGATAAGAGGGAACTCCGTTATGCCACAATACGGGCCGATTTTTAAGCATATCATACTCTTCGTCCTCGCATTCACAACCTGCCACATAAACGTCGTTGCCCGAAACAGCTACGGCATAGGCCTCGGAAAAGCGGCCGGAAAGCTGCGTCGCTTCACCGTCAACATAAAGCCGTGCATGATTGTAAGCCGTAACCGGATCAGTTGCAAATGCCGCTATATAGGTATGTCCCCCTTGTGCGAGAATTCTACTCATTTTGCCCCCAAATCCGTCGGACCATACCTTTCTTCCGTTTTTCCACAATGTATTGAGTCCACCGTGGTCCCCGACAATGTAGATGTCCGGACCAACACGAAGCGTCAGAGAGGCATCAGCATAACCGGTCGTCACCGAAATCGTGACCTCCCCCTCTCGGATACCGGTCACCAATCCAGAGGGATCAACTGTCGCCACAGACTCATCATCCGAACTCCACACCGCACGATCAAACCCCGTGGCGTCGTCGGGCGACAATAAGGCCGTCAGCTGCAACGTCTCTCCCGGACGAAGAGAATACTCCTCCGACCGGATTTCAATTCCGGATACGGCCACAAGCGTTGTCTCTTCCGAACAGGAAAGTAGTAAAACGACCGCCATAACCGCACAGATCTTTTTCATAAGTAAATAGTTCTTTTTCATAAGCAAATAGTAGTTTTAAATTTGAAGTATTGAACCGCTCAATACTTCAGCAAAAATACTGCGTCCGTTTGTTTCCGAAAAACCGGAGGATACGTATTTTTTCCGGCTGCAATGCACATGCAACCTACCGGAAAATTTTCAGATCCGGCAATCGAAATATCTTCCGGCAAAAACATCGTAATCCGAAAAAGGTATTTATCTTTACCTTTAAATGTTGTAGATATTCATGGGATCATTCGGAAAAATTCTGCGTTTATCAGTCTGGACGATTGTTCTGACGGTGGTGCGATGCGTTTGCGGTTATATACATGCGGCTGACGGAACAGCAATATCCGAGGCCGATAGGATCGTATACGTACATGATGATGCCGGGATACGCCTCCCGGAGACCGATACTACACTGTTCGAACGGTGGGACCAAGCGATACGGACGCAGCATTTTCGCGAATTGATCGAACAGGCCCGGCCGGTTTATACAGCGGCCGATTCGTGCAAGGATGAGCGACTTAAAGCCGATGCCGGCATCTATCTGGCACAAGCCCACCTGCCCCTGGGACATTACGATTCAACAAAAATCTATCTTCAGGCCATAACTCCGATACTCCGGCAGGATGAGGCAGGTCCCAGGAACCTGATCTATCACAACCTCCGTGCAGTGCTCGCCATACAAACCGGATTGGATTACGCAACGGCTCTGGACGATTTTTTCCGGGCACGAACAATTGCACACGAAATCGGACACCGGAGCAGTGAAGGACTGCTGCTGTGCAACATTGCTTCGATCTACCTCATACGCAAGGACTCTGCAGGGCTGAAATACGCCCGCAAAGCCTATAACCTGGGACGTCAGATAAACGATACACTGGTGTATGCGCGGGCCTTGCAGGTTATGTCCCAACTGCATGAAATGGCCGGCAACTACGACAAGGCGCTCTCTTTGGCACGCACCCTGAAACAGCTCTCTGCCAACCCGGGGCAGCAACACAACCGGATAACAAGCCTTATCATCATGGGAAATGCCCTGCAGGGGCTGGGCCAGCAGGACAGCGCGGCAATTTACTATACCGCAGCGTTGCAGCTCGCAGATACCGCAAATGACACAAACGTGCGAATATACTTCGATCTGAATTACGGCAATTTCCTGCTCTCCCGGAACGCTGCAGCCTCTGCACGAACCTTGTTCGAACACGGTCTCAGCCTCTCCGTAAGGAACAACAACCTGCGTTATCGGGAGCTGCTGCTACTTGCGCTGGCCGAAGCCAGCTTCCGAATGAACGACACGAAAGGGGCCCTGCTCCGATACCGGCAGTACCACTCTTTTGCAGACAGCATGGCTCGTTTACAGCGTGAGCATTCATTCTACCGACTGCTGATGCGCAATGAACAACTTGAACACGAGAGAGCCATTCAGACCAAAGAGCTAAGACTGGTGAAGGCCCGGCATCAAATATCGGTCATTGTCGGTTTGCTGGTAATTGCCATGCTGATCGCAGCGGGCATATATGCACGCTATGTACACCGAAATCAAATGTATCGCCGGCTGGTCGAGAAATACCAGCAACTTACCGACCTCAGACGGCAGACACTGCAGACTGCCCCGAGGGAAACAAGTGTAACGGACGACTCGAAGACAAAAAAACTGTACGAGGCCATCGAAGAATTGATGCAAACCCGTCGGATTTGGCGCCAGAACGACTTGTCCCTGGAGACCATTGCCGGACTGTTGGAGACCAACAAGTTTGAGGTGTCGCGGGCCATCAACCGGGGGGCGAACATGACATTTTACAACTACGTCAACTCCTACCGTATACGGGAAGCTGTTGCACTGCTGTCTAATCCGGAGAACAACATGCCGATCAAGGCTCTGTACCAACATCTCGGGTTCAACTCACTGTCAGTGTTTTACAATTCATTTACCCAAGAGACAGGTGTACCGCCGTCGAAATTCCGGAAAGTCATACGGAACCAATGATTGTAGGTCCGGAATGTTACCCGCCGGACTGCGTATAGAGTACAAAACCGGATATAAAACCGTGCCTTCCGCTCAAATCTCTATTTTTGGTTCCCGCTGCTGCGAAGAGTGACTCGGTTAGCCCCTAATGCCTGTGTTACGGCATAAGGAGTTGAATAAAGCCTGCGATTGGGAATGAAGGCCACCTTGCGGTTTACAAAACTCCATGCTTGGTTGAAACGCTGCATCAGGTTATTTCCGAGCGTACCAGCAGTATAATCGGTTGCCGCAATACCACTTGCCGAGAGATTCAATCCAGCTGGAATTTGAAAAAGAGTATACGGACCGATAGCCAATTCATCTACCATTACCTCATTAATTACTCCTTTACCCGGCTCCAAACCTGCAATTCTTGATTTTCCCCATGACTTTTGATCGGTTACCATCTTATTGGACTCCAAGTAGGGAGTAAAAAAATCCATTACTCTATCAGAACCGCTGTCAAGAAAAAACCACTCCTGTTTTTTCTGTCCGCACCAGACGAAATCCAATTCCACTGCCGCAAGTCCATTGGGCATGAATTGGATTGGCCGCCATAGGGTTTCGTCTTTTATCTCCAACTCCCCCGAGGAATAGAGAAAAATGTTTTGGGAGTCGAAATCTATAAAAAAGTCGGCACCGGTGAGAGTGTTCCAACCCACAATCCCATCTATTTCTTCATCTAAAGGAATCAAAACAAAACGTACTCCGGAAAACTCGGTTGAATCGAGAAAAAGCGACTGGTCGAAGTCGGTAACACGTGTTTGCGACTCTCCGGTTGCACCTACTGTCAAGGCTTCCTTAACTCCTCCCCTCAAGGCTTTCAAAGCACGCTCGGAACGAGTATTCACCACATTATCGCTCGAGCCGGTGTCGAGCATAAAACGCAATGGAACAGTATCCTGATTAATACAAACATCTATATAAATCTTACCTCCGGGGGATATTTCGAAAGGTATGGTATCAAAAGGTTCAGAACCCCGCGCAAATAATGACAAAGTCAAAGAAAAAAGAACGGCAAGTATTTTTATCTGGTATAAAAAAGAGTCAAATAAAAATGTCATGATTTTAATGCTTTTAAAATTTGTGACACACAATTATATTTTAATCTCAAAAATAAAAAATTTCTTTTAGCACTTAAGAACGGGGCTAAAGTGCTACTTTTGTCAGCACTCTATACATTTCTGCTAAACCACGCTCCAGCATTACCCGCAGTCCCCGGATTTTATATATTTTACGATGGAGTATCTGTAAATGCTGCCCCATCACAACACGCATTAAATTTAACTATTCTATAAATTTGCAAAAAACACACTGAATATCAAAATTAAATGCCATAATACAAATAAGTTCGGGGGATTCCCGTAACAACAAAATACATTCGTGAAAATATAAAATACATAACTAAAACAGGAAATATGCGTATGTAAGTCATTATTGTATCAGGAATATGAAGCTCTTGAATATAATCCGGCGTATTCATCCAGAGACAGCTTTTTTGAAATGTATGGCTGTCTTACTATCTTATTTTTTCGGAAATTACGTCACCGGACATTTTCACGAAAATTCCGGTTATATCGGTGCTATACTGGCTTGTACCTCTTCTATTGTCGTATTGCAGGAAAATGATCTGAAAAATTCGCTTCATAACGGCTGGCTGAGGGTATTGGGTACTTTTATGGGAGCTCTTATCGCCTGGATATATCTACTGTTTTATCCATTTACGATTATCGGAATGATTGTTGCCGTATTTATTCTGGAAGTGATTTGTATGCTTTTAAAGGTTCCCGACAATGGGAAAATGGCTACGATCACGTTATCCGTGATTCTTATTATCTCCCGGGAATATCCGGATCTGCCTCCATGGGCGAATGGACTTTTACGTTTCAGCGAATCGGCTGTCGGAGCCGGCATCGGTATCTTTATGGTGTGGCTGGAATATATATTTCAGAAATTCCGGACCATCTGGAAAAATGTAGACATCCCGAATAAAAGAATATAGACAACATACGAGAGTCTTGTGTTATCCGCACAGGACGAACCGGAATTAATAAGATAATTCCGGTACAATTCCGGCGGAGACCGTTTATACCGGACCATCGCGTTCCTGTCAGGCTGTAAACAGAGAGATGAGTGTGCATAACACCGGGCCTGCTTCTCCCGGAACATTCCAAATAATAAAAACGGCAAATAAAATTGCTTATCTTATTTATTGTATTACCTTTGTCTGCAATTAGAGTTATGAATCATTATCGTTATAGTTCTTCTTTACATATTAAGCAGGTCTCTCCTTTAATTATCCTTCTCTCTAATTCAGTATTTATTTAAAAAATTTCAAATGAACATTTACATTTCAGGTTTGAGCTACGGCACAAATGATGCAGACTTAAACGAATTATTTACAGGGTACGGAGACGTTTCTTCAGCTAAAATCATATCAGACAGATATACCGGAAAATCCAGAGGATTCGGTTTCGTTGAAATGCAAAACGATACAGAAGGCCAAAAAGCAATCGACGAACTTAACGGAACAGAATACGACGGTAAAACAATTATGGTAAATATTGCGCGTCCCCGGACAGAAAGACCGTCAAACGGCGGATACCGTGAAAGACGATAATAGTTGCGAATAATATTCACATCCCTATCCTATACAACAGAAAATAAATTTTCTGTTGTATACAATTAGGAAACAGTATACAGCAATTAAGTTCAATTTACTCTCCCTCCTCAATGTTGCATCAGGTTCTTGCAAGCCTGTATCTTTCCATTCTGAAATAGATTTATTAAACTTTTTTGTTCTCGTTTTATCATAACAAAAATTTATGAAATCATTTTTTATTGGAAACACTGAGGTCAAAACACCTGTTATCCAAGGGGGTATGGGAATCGGTATTTCATTATCCGGTCTGGCCTCTGCCGTTGCTAACGAAGGAGGTATAGGCGTTATCTCCTGTGCCGGATTAGGATTACTATACTCCGAAGAAAAAGGGGATTACGCCCAAAAATGCATCCGGGGATTAGAAGAAGAAATCCGGAAAGCACGTCAAAAGACAAACGGGATTATCGGTGTAAATATTATGGGAGTCCTTTCTAACTATGCCGATATGGTTTGTACGGCTATCAGGGAAAAAGCCGATATTATATTTTCCGGGGCAGGCTTGCCGCTCGATTTGCCTTCCTATTTGACTCAAGGAAGCAGTACGAAATTAATACCCATTGTCTCTTCTGCAAGAGCAGCAAAAATTATTTGTGACAAATGGCAAAAAAATTACGCTTATCTGCCGGATGCGATTGTAGTCGAGGGACCAAAAGCAGGCGGACACCTAGGCTTCAAGAAAGCCCAACTGAAGGATGAAAATTATGCCCTGGAATCACTGGTTCCCCAAGTGTTAACGACAATATCCGCTTATAAAGACATAAAAAACATCCCGGTAATTGCTGCTGGCGGTATATCCACCGGTAAAGATATTGCCCGCTTTTTTAAGCTCGGTGCTTCAGCCGTGCAGCTGGGAAGTATTTTTGTAACGACATGGGAATGTGATGCCGCCCAGGCTTTTAAAGATGTGTATCTGCATGCAAAATCCACAGATATAATCATTATCGAAAGTCCTGTCGGCATGCCGGGACGAGCCATCAACGGAGAATTTCTCCGCAGAGTGGAAAAAGGGTTGGAAAAACCTGCATGTTGTCCGTTGCATTGTATCAAAACCTGCGATTATACGCAAAGCCCTTATTGTATTATGGCCGCACTATATAATGCAACCATTGGCCATATGACCAAAGGATATGCCTTTGCGGGCAGCAATGCCTATCTGGCAGAAAAAATAAGAAGTGTAAAAGAAGTAATCCACACTTTAAAAAAGGATTTTTTTCAGCTTCTCACTGTCTGGCCTGAGAAAGAAGGAATTTTGACAAAATCCTCTCCGTTGCAGACCGGGATGAAGCATTTGTATAACTGCTGTTTTCTATACAGCAAAAATAATAGATATGACATTTAAAGAATTAAATATAGCCGCACCTATTTTAGCAGCTATTGAAGAAAAAGGATATACCGTACCGACACCTATCCAGGAAAAAGCAATTCCTGCCGCACTGGCCCAAAGGGATGTGCTGGGGTGTGCCCAAACAGGAACGGGTAAAACCGCCTCGTTTGCAATACCCATCATACAACATATACAAACAGACAAAGAGACGATGAACCGGAAGGGTATCAAAGCCCTGATCCTGACCCCCACCCGGGAGCTGGCAGTACAGATCAGTGAATGTATCGGCGACTATGCCAAATACACCCGTGTACATCACGGAGTTATATTCGGAGGAGTAAACCAGCATCCACAGGTAAAGATGTTACAGAAAGGTACGGATATACTCGTAGCTACTCCGGGACGTCTGCTCGATTTAATGAATCAGGGGTATATACATTTGGAAAGCGTACAGTATTTTGTACTCGACGAGGCCGACAGGATGCTCGACATGGGATTCATTCACGATATCAAACGGATTTTACCCAAACTGCCGAAAGCAAAGCAAACCCTGTTTTTTTCAGCGACGATGCCGCCCAGTATCGTTTCTCTGACAAGCACTTTACTGAAAAATCCGGTAAAAATACAAATAACACCCGTGTCATCAACCACCGATACGGTCGAGCAATTCATTTATTTTGTAAAAAAAGAAGAAAAAGGACACCTCCTGATTTCACTCTTACGAAAAGCAGAAAATCAATCGGTACTTGTCTTTTCACGTACCAAACACAATGCCGACCGGATTGTACGGTCGTTGAACAAAGCCGGAATCGGAAGCCAGGCCATTCATGGCAACAAAAGCCAGGCAGCCAGGCAAGCGGCATTGGGAAATTTTAAATCGGGCAGAACACGGGTGATGGTAGCGACAGACATCGCTTCCCGAGGAATCGACATCAATGAATTACCGCTGGTGATCAATTATGACCTCCCCGACGTCCCTGAAACCTACGTACACCGTATCGGACGAACCGGAAGAGCGGGAAACACAGGAACAGCACTCACTTTTTGCTCTCAGGAAGAACGTAAACTGGTCAATAACATTCAAAAATTAACAGGCAAGAAACTCTGTAAAGCCGAACTTTCAGCCTGATACACAGATTTTAAATTACACTGAATTCTATCCGGATTCAAAAAAATTATTCATTCACATCATAAATTAAATACATATTATATGGCAAGACCTGCAATTCTCGGTAAGCGTGAAAATGAAAAGAAAAAACAAGCCCGGAGAGTGGAAAAACAAAACAGAAAAGAGGAAAGAAAGCGATCCGGTAAAGTGAGTAATTTCGATGATATGATAGCCTACGTCGATGAAAACGGCATGATCACATCCACACCCCCGGAAAACAATTGCAAGAAGAAGGAAATAGATCAGGAGGAAATCAGGATATCGACACCTAAAAAGGAAGCACAAGCCGTTCTGAAAGGACGAATAGAACATTTAAACACATCAAAAGGTTACGGTTTTATAAAGGACCTTTCAGGAACAGATAAATATTTTTTTCATGTGAGCAATGTAGTGAACGATATTGCCGAGAACGATATTGTAACGTTCGATCTGGAACGCGGCAAAAGAGGCATGAATGCAATAAATATTTGTACTATAGATAGATCAGCGTCCTGATATCTCCTATCTCCGACCAAAGGTCATTATGAAGGTGAAGATAAACCGTTTTCAGAAAAAATATGACAATCCTAAAATACAATTTAAAATATGGATAAAAATAAAAACATCCGTTCTGAAAAAAGTTCATCCAACCAGTCGGCTGAAAATGCATTGAATGAATATAAAAAGAGAATAGGTGAAGTAATTCATGTCGCCATCAGCGCACGAACTACCTTCGAATTCCCAGCCTATCTGTCTCAGGAAGAAATCGACATTCGCATAGAAAACTATAAAAAACGACACAGTTTAAGATCGGGAGGATGGTAAAGCAATCATAATCAAATACAAATAGCACTTTACCCCCGTCCCCGAATGTTGAAGAAAATTAATTGGAGGGATAGTATGAGCTTTGAAAATAATAGTATTTCCGTTCCGTTTCATTGGAGCGGTGGGGTATGGGCTGTAACAATTGTAACTTTGATTGTTTTTGCTGGGGCAGGATTTTATATAGCATCACTTAACTGGCCGACAGTGATGCTGTGGTTGAAATATTTGGATAGTGTTTCAAAAAGTGTGTAAATCGATAGTGTTTCAAAAAGTGTGTAAATCCCAAGTTTAATTATTTTTGTAATGCAACTTTCAAAAATGAATTATTATGGAATTTACACATGAA